>LHCFR02800__coassemble_28968_pt1 | contig 1604 bp, 2 predicted proteins | sample LHCFR02800__metabat2_high_PE_050 | metagenome-assembled genome bin LHCFR02800 | reverse complement strand
CCTGATTTCATGCGCAAAATTCCAAATGCAGGCTTGAAAATATATGGACTTGATGCTAAACTAATTATGTATCCGCTGATGAAATTGAATGTCTCAGACGCTGTTTTACCACGGAATAACCAGTCCGTGGTATTTCTATTTCCTACAGGAGCAGGTTCAATTTATCCAGCTTCCGCCGCCAGGTGGAACCGGTCTCCAGGGTGTAAATGCGGGTGGTGTCCACGCTGGCGTGACCCAGGATGTCGGCCAACCTCGCTAAGTCCTTCTCTACCCTGTAAAATGTCCGGGCGAACAGGTGTCGGAGGTTATGGGGGAAGACCTTTCCCGCCGCCACTTTTGCCTCCCGGCACAACGCCTTCATCTCCCGCCAGAGGTTGGACCGGTCCAGCGGCTGACCGCTTCTTGTGACAAAGACAGGACCAGAGGCAATGCCGTGAACCCTGGCGTACTCCCGCAGCCGCTTGCACAGCTTACCGGGAAGGTACACCTCCCGGGTCTTGCCCTTATTGGTGACCACGGCTTTTCCTGCTTTTACGGCCTCTAGAGTGAAGAATTTTAATTCAGACACTCGGATGCCTGTGGCGCAGATGGCCTCCATGGCGAGCAATAATCGTCCCCTCTTCTTTCTTTTAGCGGCGGTGAGGAGCCGCTTGTACTCCCCCTGGGTCAGCTCCCGGCCCTCGTCCCGGCAGAGTCGTCGCTGGACCGGCAGACCCCGGAGGCGGCAGTCCTGCCGCCCCAGAAATGCAAAGAGCTTGTTCAGGGCGGATACCGCCCCGTTGGCCCCAGTCGTGGCGCGGCAGGCCGTCAGGCACTCCCGGTACTCCGCGGCCCGCTCCGCCGTCAGCTCCTCCTCCCCCAGCCAGGCGGCAAACGTCGCCGCCTCACGGTGGTACTTGACCACCGTCGCCGGGCCATGGCCCTGACACTTCAAGTCTTGAACAAATTCACGTAGGCATATTTCTTTAATTAACATGTTACTTCTCCCTTCCTGGCGCCTTGTGACAAAAAACGCGAATGGTATGTTATCATACCATTCGCGTTTTTCCCTTTAATCACAGCTATTATTCTTCTATTTCTCTCACAACATAATCCACGAGGATATTTTCTGAAGCAGTCGGAGGCGACACCACGCCCATCAGCTCATAATCAGGACCTGCCGTCTCCTCCTCGTCTTCGGGACCGTAAGCAGCGACTTCACAGTTGGCAAACTCAGGCGATCCGGACAGATCGTCTCTGATGGCCTGAAGCAGATCCTCCAGCACATCATCGAATGAGGCGCCGAACTCGACAGCTACCAGCTCTTCGTCGATAGGCTGATCGTCTATGGCTGTGCGGTAGAGTACATATTTGCTCATACGGTTTTCCTCCTATGTTGATCTTAGGCTTGGCCTTGGTTGGATTGTAGCATATAGGAGGAGACAACGCAACTGTTGCAGTTGACCACAGATTACAAGAGCTAATAGTGTGTGCAGATAGAGACAGAGCTTATATTTTTGGAGGCGACTTGGTTTGACACTACCCTATAGACAGCACCGCTGACCTTACGCTTTATTGCCGCCTCTATTTTCCGAGGAAACCGGCAGCTATAAGTGTCACAGGAA
>LHCFR02800__coassemble_14672_pt1 | contig 2427 bp, 1 predicted proteins | sample LHCFR02800__metabat2_high_PE_050 | metagenome-assembled genome bin LHCFR02800 | reverse complement strand
GCGCCAAGGTTTTCGCCTCCGGCGAAAACGCTTGTACGGCGCTCCCGCGCCGCCCCGCTCCGCGGGGCCCCGAGGGCAAGGCGAAGATGCTCCCGCCCCTCCTACTCGTCCAGCTTGAGGACAGCCAGGAACGCCTCCGTAGGCAGCTGCACGCTCCCCAGGCTCCGCATCTTCTTCTTGCCCTCTTTCTGCTTCTCCAGCAGCTTCTTCTTCCGGGTGATGTCGCCGCCGTAGCACTTGGCCAGCACGTCCTTGCGCATGGCCTTGACGGTCTCCCGGGCGATGATCTTGCCGCCGATGGCCGCCTGGATGGGCACCTCGAAGAGCTGGCGGGGGATGTTCTCCTTCAGCTTCTCGCACAGCCGCCGGGCCCGAGGGTAGGCCTTGTCCCGGTGGGCGATAAAGCTCAGGGCGTCCACCTGCTCGCCGTTGAGGAGCAGGTCTACCTTCACCAGGTCGCTGGCGCGGTACTCGCTGAGCTCATAGTCCAGGGAGGCGTAGCCCTTGGTGTGGGCCTTCAGGGTGTCGAAGAAGTCGTAGATGATCTCGTTGAGGGGCATCTGGTAGTGGAGCTCCACCAGGTTGGTGTCCAGATACTGCATGTCCTTGAACTCCCCCCGCCGGTCCTGACACAACGGCATGATGTTCCCCACGTACTCGTTGGGGGTGAGGATGGACACCTTCACGAAGGGCTCCCGGGCCTCGGCGATGGAGGCGGGGTCCGGGTAGTTGTGGGGGTTGTCCACCCGGACCAGGGTGCCGTCGGTCTTGGTCACCTCGTAGATGACCGAGGGCAGGGTGGTGACCAGGTCCAGGTCGAACTCCCGCTCCAACCGCTCCTGGATGATCTCCGAGTGGAGCATCCCCAGAAAGCCGCAGCGGAAGCCGAAGCCCAGGGCCACGGAGCTCTCCGGCTCGAAGGTCAATGACGCGTCGTTGAGCTGGAGCTTCTCCAGGGCGTCCCGCAGGTCCGGGTACTTGCTGCCGTCCTCGGTGTACACGCCGCAGTAGACCATGGGCTGGGCCCTCCGGTAGCCGGGCAGGGGCTCGGCGGCGGGGTCCTCCACCCCGGTGACGGTGTCGCCCACCTGGGTGTCCCGGACATTTTTGATAGAGGCGGTGAGGTAGCCCACCTGCCCCGCCTGGAGGCTCTCACAGCTCTCATACCCCAGGGGCCGCAGCAGGCCGCACTCCAGGACCTGGTACTCCGCCCCGGAGGCCATCATGCGGATGTTCATGCCCTTTTTCACCGTCCCCTCCATGACACGGAAGTAGACGATGACCCCCTTGTAGGCGTCGTAGTAGCTGTCGAAGATCAGGGCCCGCAGGGGGGCGGCGGGGTCCCCCTTGGGGGCGGGGATGTTGGCCACCACGTCCTCCAGCACGGCGGGGATGTTGATGCCCACCTTGGCGGAGATCTCCGGGGCGTCCATGGCGGGGATGCCGATGATGTCCTCGATCTCGTGCTTCACCCGCTCCGGGTCCGCCGCCGGCAGGTCGATCTTGTTCACCACCGGCCGGATCTCCAGGTCATTGTCCAGGGCCAGGTAGGTGTTGGCCAGGGTCTGGGCCTCGATGCCCTGGCTGGCGTCCACCACCAGCACCGCCCCCTCGCAGGCCGCCAGGGAGCGGCTGACCTCGTAGTTGAAGTCCACATGGCCCGGGGTGTCGATGAGGTTCAGGGTGTAGGTCTCCCCGTCGGCGGCGGTGTAGTCCATGGTCACCGCCCGGGCCTTGATGGTGATGCCCCGCTCCCGCTCCAGGTCCATGTTGTCCAGGAGCTGGCTCTCCATGTCCCGCTCCGCCACCGCGCCGCACACCTCCAGCAGCCGGTCCGCCAGGGTGGACTTGCCGTGGTCAATGTGGGCGATGATGCTGAAATTTCTGATGTTCTCCTGTTTCATTGCTACCTCTTTTATCAACTGCCAGCTTCGCCGCCTCCGGCGGCGAGGGGGCAAATAATTGAATTCTTCTTTTGAATCGCTGCCATTCTGGTCGATGGCTTGCGGGGCCTCCCCGGCCCCACACCCTGGGGTACTTTTCCGGGGGCTACGCGCCCCCGAGCCCCCGGGTACTTTTTGCTCGTGCAAAAAGTACCCAAAAACACGCCAAAACCAAGGTTTTGGATTCCTTTGTCTTAACTGGTCTTTATCAGATTTGGGACATCTCCGAACCGAATTAGATTTTGTCATCTAATCTACAGCGGGTCTATCGGCGATGCTTCGGCTGCCGCCCTGTTAAAGAGGTACATGTTTCTAGGGGTGCTAATCGAAGCATGGTTCTTGTATCGCAACCACGGGAGCATCCAAAGAATAACAGGACAAGTATAGGGCGGGCGGGGGAATCCAAAGGGGGACAGGCGTCCCCCTTTGCGTCGTTGTGGGTGGGGGATTTTTAAGGGGGAGGGGGAGTCGAAACACCCTCCCC
>LHCFR02800__coassemble_1957_pt1 | contig 9475 bp, 6 predicted proteins | sample LHCFR02800__metabat2_high_PE_050 | metagenome-assembled genome bin LHCFR02800 | reverse complement strand
ACAAGCTGTCTTGCAAGATCACTTCCGGGACTGCTTCCTATACTCTTGAGTGGGATTATACTCTCGCCTAATTTCCTAGGTTAACGCTGTAAAAGGCCCCCGGGCATTTCGCCCGGGGGCTTTCCCTTCGTTTACCGCAGGGCCAAAAAGTATACCTTAGGCGGCCCATTGTAGAAATAGGTCAGCTTGAGCTGCGCGCCGGACAGCCTCAAGTCGAACAGGCCCGAGTTGGATGCCGAGCCCCTGAGGGATATGGTGGTGCTGCCGTCCGTGGCCCCCATGTAGTAGCTGGACGCCCAGGCCAGGACCACCGACGGTGTGAAGCCGAAGGTGTGGATGACGGTGTCCTTTGCGCCCTCGCTGATGTTGGCCGACCCCATCTCCCAGGGCAGATTCTCCATTCCGTAGTAGGTCCCCATGGCCTCGTCAATATCCGCCATTGCCTCGTTGAAGTCCTCCATTAAAATTCTGTCGCTTTCCACCCACTGGGGGAGATGATAATTTGTTGTATAATTCATCCAAAACTCTCCTTGTCGTATTCTGTCGCGGCTGAAAAACCGTTACACACTTTGTGTGTAACGGTCTTTTGTTGCACGGGGATATGCAACGTCAAAAGGGAGAAAAACGCCCCGGCGGGTCCGGAGACCTGCCGGGGCACGACGCGCCAGCTATAGACGGAGCCATAATTTGGCATAAGCAAAGCGGCAGCTTTGCGCTAAAAGTTTTCTTTTGGTTCTTTTCTTTTTCAAAAGAAAAGAACAGGACGTTACGCCTCCCCGGGATCGATAGCCTGGCCCACGGCCTGGACGACGGACAGGTGGGTCTCGTCGAACAGGTGCATATAGATCTGGGTGGTGGTGGCGGTGGAGCTGTGGCCCAGAGCGCGGCTGATGCCGAAGAGGGGAACGTTCCGGCTGTGGGCGATGGAGGCGAAGGAGTGGCGCAGGCCGTGGAGGGTCACATAGGGCAGGTTGGTGCGGGCCAGGACTCTCTGGAGGCGGTTGCTGAGGTAGTCGGGCTGGTAGGGCAGCCCCCCGTCGTGGCACAAGACGAATCCCCGGTCCACGTACTCGTCACCCAGGCGCGCTTTCTCCTCCTCCCGCTGCCGCCACAGCCGCTCAATGACCTCCTCCAAATCCGCCAGGCCCTCGTAGCCCAGGCGGCGGACGGAGGACCGGTTCTTGGTCTCCTTGTCCACGGACCGGCCGTTGACGGCGGTGCGGGCCTCGGCAATGGTGATGACCTTGGCGGCCCGGTCCACATGGCTCCACTTCAGTCCGCAGATCTCGCTGCGGCGCAGGCCCAGATACCCGGCCAGCTTGACCACCGGCTCCATGGTGGTGCCCGCCAGGACCTCGAAAAGCCGGGCCATGGTCTCCGAGTCGTAGTAGTGGTGGACCGGCGTCTGGGCCGAGGGGCGGGACGCCTGCTCGGCCACGTTGCGGACGATGAGCTCCCGCCGCCGGGCGTGCTCCAGGGCGTTGTGGAGCACGCCGTGGTGCTTCCGCACGGTGTTGCTGCACAGCCCCTCCGCCTGCTTTCCGTTGAGGTAGTCCTGGACCTGGGCTGTGGTGAGCTGGTCCAGCCGAATGGCCCCCAGGGCGGGGACCAGGTGGTTGCGGATGATCATGGTGTAGCCGTGGGTGGTGCTGGCGGACCGGCTGGGCCGGACCACGTTCTCCAGCCAGTAGCACAGCCACTGGCCCACGGTCAGGTCTTTGGAGGCCTTGCCCTGGGACAAGGTCCGCTGGGCCTGATGCTCATTGAGGACCTGGAGTGCCCGCTCCAGGGTGGGGTAGCAGCGAACCATGCGGCGTGGAACGCCCTCCGGGCCAGGAGCGCCCCGGAGGGTGACATAGAAGCTGCGGCGCTGGGTGTCGTAGGCGATGTTGGGCATGATCGTTTTTCTTGCCATTGTGGTACCTCTCCTTTTCTTCTCTATCCGTCCTGCGGTGTACCGCAGTGAGAGATACCGCCGCCTCTGGTCCGGCCCCGCCGGGAGAGGAGGGGCCGCAGCCCCGTTTACTTACATACAAGCTTGTCCACGCCGCCGGAGAGGCTGAGAATGGCCTCCAGGACGCCGCCGCCCACCGCCAGAGCCTTGTCCGACGCGGTGACGCAGTACTCCGGGCGGCACCGCGGGTCCACATCGCCGCACTTCATGCCCCGGTGGACCGGCACGCCGTCGGCCAGCAGGCCCCGGAGAACGCCGGCGATGGTGCAGGCCATGGGCTTACCGGCCACATAGGCCACTACGTCCCCGGCCTCCACCACGTCCCCGATCCGGCGGACGCCCTCGAACACGCCGTCCGCCGGGGCACGGAGGACCCGCTCCCCGGCATAGCCGCCGATAAGCCCCGGGACGGCGGTGTTCTCCAGGGGGCTGCCCTGGTAGATCACCCGGCCCAGGGTGTGGCCCCGCATGGTCTCCACCGCCGCGTGGCAGTCCGCCCCGGCGGTGAAGCCGGGACCTACCCCCACCACCACCGGGGCCATGTCCCGGGTGGTGCCCAGATTCCGCTTGGCCAGGATGGCGTCTACCACAGCGCCGGGACCCAGAGCCGGCACGCAGGCGGCGGCGGGGTCTACCAGCACGGGGATGATCCCGCCCTCCAGCAGCTCCGGGACCTCCTCCAGAGCCGCGCGGCGGGCCTCCACACCCTCCACGGTCGTCCGTCCCAGCCGCACCGCCTCGGCGAAGCAGACTGTGCGGCGGATGTCGGTGGGCTGGCTCACCTCACACAGAACCAGCCGAAAACCGCAACGATACAGGCGCAGAGCGATCCCCGTGGCAATATCCCCCGCGCCGCGAATTACGACAAGCATATCCAACGCCCCCTTTGCAGCGCTCCGGCATAAAACGGCACATCCAGCAGCCCCGCCAGGGTCCATCCGTTATCCAGGTCCTCCCGGCCCTCCACCTGGTTGAAAAACACCTTTCCGGCCAGCGCCTCCGCCCGGATCACCGCGGCCAGGGCCCGGGCCGTAACAGCGCCATCCAGAGGCAGGCCGGCGAGCTCGCAGAACCGCTCAGGGCGGTGGACCGCCTCCCGCGCCGGGCGGCCAAGGCCGGAGGCTCCGGCGACCAGGATCACGTCCCCTGCCTGGGGCGGGATCACCGGCTCATGGGGCAGATGGGCCTTCAGGGGCAGGCCCCGGGCTCCGTCGGCCTCCACCAGCACATAGTCCGCGATCCCCGCCAGGGCGGCGATGGGGAGGAGGGGGGCGGAGAGCTTTCCCTCTGGGCCAGGTGCGCCCGCGCACAGGCACCGCTGGGCCTTCAGAGCGGCGGCCAGGGTCTCCGGGTCATCCTCTGTCCACACCGGCATGTGGCTGGGCGGGAAAATGTGGGTGGTGGTGGCGCACACTACCGTGCCCGACTCCGCCAGCTCCGAGGCCAGCTGGTACATGGCCGTGGTTTTACCGCCGCTGCCAACCAGGGCCGTCACCCCCGGCCAGACCCTCAGCAGGGCGCTCAGTTTCTCCATACACTTGCCCCCCTTTCAATTTTTTTCAGTATACCGTTTTCCCTGCCGTGCGTCAAGAAGCGGCCTTGCGGGTCTACCTACTTTTCTTTGCAAAGAAAAGTATCAAAAGAAACTTCTGTCGCAAAGCTGCCGCTTTGCTTGTCTCACAAGATTTTAGAAATTTCTCCCTTTTGACGTTGCATATCTCCGTGCAACAAAAGGCCGTTACACACAAAGTGTGTAACGGTTTTTCAGCCGCGACAGAATACGACAAGGAGAGTTTTGGATGAATTATACAACGAATTATCATCTCCCCCAGTGGGTGGAGACCGACCGCATTCAGATGGAACACTTCAATCAGGCCATGGCGGATATCGACGAAGGGATTGCGGAGGAGAGGTCTGCACGGCAGGAGGCGATAAATGATCTGAGCCAGTCTGCCGCGCAGAGCCAGGCGGCGGCCAAAACGGAATTATTCAATAAACTGCGGCAAAGCGGATACGATCTATACCAGATGGCGGGACGAGCCGCTTGCAAAAAGTTGTTTTCCTTTGCGGCCAAGAGCATGGTCATCAACACACTGCACACAGCGGAGGAGCTGGCCCGAGCGGAGATCTGCCTCCACCTGACAGGCGGCGGCATCCAGATCGGTCCCGCCACCGAGCTGACCTTGGCGAAAATCAACGCCGCCATCTACGAGTGGACAAACGGAGAGGCGGCGAGCATCTCGGCTTCCGCTACGGCGGCGGTCAAATTCCGATCCACATTCCGGGGGACCATCACCAAGCTGAATGTCTGGTACCATCGGACCAATGTCAACAATACCGGCTCACTGCCTCTATATGTCCGACTTTATGACCAAACCACCGGAAGCCAGATCTACCAGTCGGAGCGGCTCACCGGCAAAGTCATGTCGCAGACGGACACCGCGGACACGCTGACAGTGGCAGTACCGGTGGCGCCCAATCAGGATTACCGGCTGGAGCTGTACAGCGGCGGCGGACTTTTCACCGGGACAATCGGCTTCGGAACTATGGGGACGGAGGCATTAACCGGCGAGGCGGCGGGACAGGCCATCACCTCCTGCACCGTCACGGACAGCATGGCCCTGGAGACCGGAGCGGACCAGGCGGTGGCGGTGGTCCACTACAGCGGCGGCGGCCAGGCCCCCGCGGTGACACTGGGCGGTCAGGCCATGACGGCGGGGACGCCGAAAACCGCCACAGCCCTGAATGGGACAGCCTGCACGGAGCTGGAGTATTTTCTGGAGGGGGCCTTCACCGGGGCACAGTCTCTGGTGACCAGCATCCAATCCACCGGCAGCGATATGATCCTTCACGATACCGGCGCGTATTTTATCTAACGAAAAACGGCAAAACAAGGCCCACGGGAAACCCCGTGGGCCTTGAACTTATGATAAGTTTTTAGAATCTGATACCCTAAATCAGTCGGTGAGAGTCCAGGTCACAGGATGGGTAGCAGTCAAATCAGAAATGGAGTCCGTCAGAGTCAGAGTGACCTCAGCAACGTCGGTGTAAACACTTTCAACATGCGCAGCAGTCACAGTCACATTGGCGGGAAGGGTGCTATTATAAACACCCTGTGCAGCGCTAAGGGCGGCGGTATCGTTGGCAACAGATGCTGCGGGAACAGTACCACTGGTAATAAGCGCCTTGGCAGCGTTCAGGACCACATCAGCCATGGCCTGGTTGGCATCGGCAACGATGGTGCCGAACCCATCAACGGTGGAGACGGCCTCAATGGCTTCAACAGCGGCGTCGTACAGCTCCTCCAACTCAGAACCAATAGCCTGGGTGTAGGCGCTATAGGTGTAGTCATTCAGCTGGCCCTTGGTGGTATTCTGAGCAGTCTCAACAGGAACAACACCATTCTGAGCAACACTGCTGGGAGTCAGGTTGGCAGGATCGCTCTGAGCAGAAATGTAGAGCTCAGCGGCGTCAACCATGCCCGGATTCCAGTTAGACCAGTCATTGGTAAACGCCTCATCACCAGAGTCGTTTGCCACGTTGGCAGCCAGAGTAGCAAGAGCCTTCTCCTTGGCGGTAGCCAGCGTGCCAGCACCAGTCAGCAGGCCCTTAGCAGCCTCCTTAGGAACCTCCAGCTTCTCAGCCAGAGCCTCATAAGCAGAGTCGCCGGTAGCCTTCAGAACGTTAATAGCGTTCTCAGCGATGGTCACATCGGTCCAAGTCCAGTCAGCAGGGGCCTTAACCAGCAGATCCTCGGCGTTGGCAAGGGCCTGCTCCAGATCAGAGGGCTCATCAGCGGCGGGCTTGCAGAAGTTCCACACGAACTGAGCGTAGTCAGCGTGAGGAGGAATCAGATCCATATCCTCGTTGTAGTTGTTGAAGGAGATGGCGTAGATGATGTCGCCGTCCTTGTTATAAGCAACCAGAACGTCGTTGTTGTTCCAGTAGAGGCGGTTGGCAGTGTCGTAGTTGGCCTGATCGGCATCCTGCTCACGGCTGATATCCACGCGCTCATCCAGAACGGCATCAGCATCGGCCTCGGCATCCAGATCAGCCTCGTACCAGACGTGGTCACGGTTGGTAACGATATCGTAGCCCAGGGTGTAGACATGAGAATCCTTGGTCAGACGATACATATCCTCAACACCGGTGTTGTAGCCGGCAATGGCGATGTCGCTGATGTAGGTGAACTCAGTCACGCCGACATAGTCTTCCTCGATGGTGCCCAGGGAGGTGGAAACCTGACCCACAGCGTACTTGCTGTCAGCAATGTCCTCATTGCTCATGACGCTGATGGTGTAGACGCCCTCCTCGGTGGTGGGCCACATGTAGTACAGACCGGGACGGACATAGACGTCACCAGCCTCACCATAGGTGGCGTAGTTGGAGGCATCCAGATCGATGGTCACATACTCCTCGGCGCCGGTGTTACGAATCACGCGGACATTGTCCAGGGTGATGCCCTTGCCAACCTCGGGAGCCTCAACCAGGAAGATCTCCTCAGCGTCGCTGCGGTAAGCCTCAGCGAACTCCACAACCACTACGTTGGCGGCATAGTACTGAGAATCACCCAGACCACTCTCGCGATCGGTCAGAGTACCAACAGCGTACACGTCCTCGATCTTGGCCTCCTCAGAAGCATCCAGCTCAGGGATGTTCTTGTAGCCAACATACTCATTGACGATGGTGTTGCCCTTGGCATCCTCGTACACATAGTAGTACACGGTGGTGCTCAGAGCACGGATCTCGACGTTGTGATCGAAATCATCATCGTAAGCATCGTCGGAATTACGGGTGGTGGTGTAAGCGGTGCCTGCGGTGTAGGCGTTCTCGGGGATCTTGTTATCGTCGGTAGCAACGATATTGATGGTGCGCTTGTTGTAAACGTTCTCCACGGGGGACAGCTCGCCTTCCTCGTTGAGGGCGGCTACGATAGTACGCATGTTGTCCACATAGGGGAGACCGTCATTGTTGATACCATCAAAGTACTTCAGCTGACCCCAGTGGTTATTGTCAGCATCGCTGATGAACAGGTCGCCGCCATCGGTGATGTCGGTATCCACCAGCTTCTGTTCCTCGCGGTCCCAAACCATGGCGGCATACTCATCGCCAGTGCGCTGGGACATGTACCAGCCGTCGGTCAGCAGGACAAAATCGCCGGTAGTGGTGGTCTCAGTGAAGACACCCAGATAACCGAACTTATCCAGATACAGATCATAGCTGGTGCTGCCGGTCAGGTTGGCCACGCCGTCGTCATAGTAAGCATCGTCGGTGTGGTTGTGAACAGCAGACTCCACATACTCATCGCCATCGGTGGTGGTGGCAGTGAGGGTCTTGCGGTTGACCTTGTCAATCTCGGCGGTGACCATCTCAGCCTTGTAGGTCTGAGCATTGCCGTCAATGACAGCGTAGTACACCACGTCGCCCTCAGCCAGCTCATCGGCGGAGACAACATCAGTGTTCTTAGTCAGGGTGTTGAGGTCGTCGGTCTTGTCCAGATCAACGTACAGAGCGGCCAGCTCGATGTCGCCATCACGGTTGATGTCGTCCACCAGAGTGAAGGTGTAGATGGTCTTCAGGACCACATCGGCTTCGCCGTCGCCATCGTTATCGATAACCTTCAGCCAGTTACCGTTCTCGTTAGCCAGGACCTCAACGGAGTTCTCGCTGGTCTCAATGTACTCATCCAGGAACTTGGTGTAGGAGATGTCGTCGGAGATATCATCGTTGGACTGGGTACCGACGTAAACTTCACCCATCTCAATGGTGTCGCCATGGCGATCAGCATTGTCAAAGATCATCTCGATGATGTCCATATCGGTGCTGGTCAGGGCAGCGCCACGGCGGATGTCCTTTTCATACACACGAACGCCATCGACATAGCTGAATTCGCCACCGTTGGCAGCCTTGAAAGCAGCCTCTTCAGCGGTATCCACATCGATGCTAGCAGCAGCAATGATGTAACCAATGCGATAGTCGGAAGCCTCATAGGTCGTGCCGCCGTCGAAGTTGACAAAGTGCTCAGCACCGCTGCGGCTCATACCAGTGACATCCTCAAACTTCTTGCTGGTGGAGATATCGACCTCATCACCAGTCTCGTAAACAGTGTTGCCAGCATCGCCGATAGCCAGAACGGTCTTGCCCTCGGTGATGTAAGCGGCACGGGCCTCGCCGATGTCCTCCAGAGTGGTGGTGTAGTCAACAGTGTAGCTCTCACCATCCACATCCAGCTCGGTCTTGCCGGCCTTCAGGGGAGAAGTGCTGTACAGGTCAGCGTACTCGTTGGCGATGACCACGCCGGTGATCTCCTCCAGCTCGAAGGTGTCCCAGCCGATGGAAGTGTCATCCAGCTGATACCCGAAAGCGGGAGTGTAGTTCACCTTGTCCACCAGAATGGCACGGAACAGGATCTCGGCCACGACCTCACGGGAGGCGGCGGTACCCAGGGTGCCGGCGCTGATGTTCTTGGTGATGCCGCGGTTCTCGCCCACAGCGGCAGTCTGGATGGTCCAGTTGGTGCCGGTGAACTCACCGTTCTTGTCGTAACCCAGAGCGCGCAGGATCATGGCCAGAGCCTGATACCCGGTGACGGGGTCATTGGGGCCGAAGGTACGGGCGTCGTAGCCCTTGATGTACTCGGCGTTGGCGCAGAAGTTGACGTAGCCGGCGTACCAAGAGGTAGACGCGACGTCGTCGAACTTGTTGTAGTCGGCGTAGATGCCGACCTGGGTGTCAGCCACATCGCCGGTGACGATGCGGTAGATGATGGCGGCGACCTCAGCGCGGGTGATAGCGCCCTGGGGCAGGAAGGTGCCGTCATCGTAGCCCTGGAACACCTGCAGCTCGGACAGGACAGTCACGGCGGTCTCGTAGGTATCCGTGATGCTGTCGTCATCCGTGAAGGCGTTGGCGGTGGCCATCAGAGACAAGCTCATGACCAGAGCCAGGGCCAGTGCGAGAATCTTCTTCAGATTTCTCATTGCGGATTTTTCCTCCTTCTGAATTTTTTGGGCAAGAAAGTCGTTGAATTGGCTATTTATACGGTAAAAACTGTAATAAAATGACCGCATCAAGCCCCTTACCCTCTCTTTTGCATCCCCTCGGAGAATCAGCCCGCTGCTCTAACCGGAGCACATACCGTGGCTAGCCGGTCCCGTATCTGTTCCGGGGAGAACATACGGGCGGGCCCTCTTTGGTTTTGCATTTTGGAGTTTATCATCCTTTCAGAGGAAAGTCAATGGAAGGGAAGGGTTTGTAACATAACTGTAATTTTCCTTTGTAACCAAGTGGGGGATACTATTATTTTACATATGTAGGGGGCACACACACCCTTTTTCCGTGGGGCCTCCCCGGCCCCACACCCCGACCTTTTCGGGGCCTTCGGCCCCCGTACCCTTTTAGTGGGGGTTCCACCCCCACACCCCGGGTGACTTTTCCCTCGCCGGAAAAGTCACCAAAAGGGCGCATAGGAGGGGGACACTTTCGACTGTGTCCCCCTCCTAAGGACCACCCCCCGCAACG
>LHCFR02800__coassemble_1953_pt1 | contig 9481 bp, 6 predicted proteins | sample LHCFR02800__metabat2_high_PE_050 | metagenome-assembled genome bin LHCFR02800 | reverse complement strand
CCCCTTGAATGTCCTTTTGGTTACTTTTCTGACAAGAGAAAAGTAACCCGGGGTCTGGGGGCGGAGCCCCCGCAAGATTTCGGAAAGAAACATGTTTCTTTCCCGCCCGCCCGGCGACGGGCGAATCTAAGCCCATCGGTGCCTTGCGCCGGCACAGGCGAAGCGAAAACGGGGTCCGGGGGTGAAACCCCCGCTCACAGCATGGGAAACCTGACCCGCCGGTGCTCCGCCAGCGCCTCCGCCAGGGCGTCCACATCCTCCCGGGTGGTCTCGGGGCCGAAGCTGACCCGGACAGTGCCGGCGGCGGTCCGCTTGTCCAGACCCATGGCGGTGAGGACATGGCTGGCCCTGCCCCGGTGGCAGGCGGAGCCGGCGGAAATAAAGATTCCCTTGGCGTCCAGGTCGGAGACGATGTTCTGGCTGGGGTAGCCGGAGAGGGAGACGCTGAGGATGTGGGGGGCGTCCCCGGCGCCGATGAAGCGGAGGTCGGGGATAGCGGCCAGCCGCTCCCGGGCGTAGCCGTTGAGGTCCCGGATGTGGGCGTCGATCTCCTCCCGCCGCTCCAGCCGGAGCTGGACCGCCCGGGCGAAGCCGGCGACCTGGGCGGTGGCCTCGGTGCCGGGGCGGGTACCCGCCTCCTGGCCACCGCCGTAGAGGAGGGGCTGGGGGACCTTGGCCCTCCCGCCGGCGAACAGGGCGCCGACGCCCTTGGGACCGCCGATCTTGTGGGCGGAGAGGGTAATGTAGTCCGCCCCCAAGGAGGCGGCGGTGAAGGGGACCTTCAAAAAGGCCTGGACCGCGTCGGTGTGGAGGAGGGCGGGCCGATCCCGGAGCAGGGCGGCGATCTCCTCCACCGGGAAGCGGGCCCCGGTCTCGTTGTTCACCAGCATGACGGACACCAGGGCGGTGTCCTCCCGGAGGGCCTCCGCCACCTGTCCGGCGGCGATCCGGCCCTGGCCGTCGGGCTTCAGGTAGGTAACGGAATACCCCTCCCGCTCCAAAGCCTTCAGACACTGGAGAACGGCGCTGTGCTCCACGGCGGTGGTGACGATGTGCCGTCCCACCCGGCGGTTCTGGTGGAGGGCCGCCCGGATGGCCCAGTTGTCCCCCTCGGTGCCGCAGGAGGTGAAGAAAAGCTGCTCCGGCTTGCAGCCCAGGGCCCCGGCGATCACCCGGCGGTCCCGCTCCAGCCGGTCCCGGGCCTGACGGCCCAGGCTGTACTGGGAGGAGGGGTTGCCGAAGCCCTCGGTGAGCGCCTCCGCCATGGTCTCCGCCACCGCCCGGGGCACGGGTGTGGTGGCGGCGTAATCCAGATAGTGCATGGTCATATCCTCCTTACAGGATCAGCTCGAACCGGCTTCCCCGGTCCGTTTTCTCACAGGCCCGGAAGCCGGCCTTTTCAAAGCAGCGCCGGGAGGCGGCGTTGTGGTCGTAGATCTCCGCCACCCCCAGGCGGTCCCAGCCCAGGGCCCGGCCCCGGGCGATCAGGGCGGCGACGACCTTCCCCCCGATCCCTTTTCCCCGGAACCGGCGGTCCCCGATGACAATGGGCATGTCCGCCCGCCAGAAGGTCACGTCCCCGATGGGGCGGTAGATGCCGTCGGCCAGGACCTCGATGAAATACAGCTCGCCGTGGGTGTCCAGATAGGCATACATCCGCTCCAGGGCCTCCGCCGTATAGGGTGTTCGCTTGCCGTCCACCAGATAGACCGTCTCCTCGTCCTGGTACCAGGGCAGGGCGAAGGTGAACTGCCCGTCGAACCGCCGCAGCCGCAGGCCCGCTTCGACTTCCAAAATGTCCGGTTGGACGACGCCGGGGATCGGCATGGGATCACCTCCGAAGAAACCGCCCCTTGCCAGGCGGGGGCGGGACATGTATAATACAAAACGTGATATGCAGGCCGTCAAAAAGTCGGCCTGATGTTTGCAGTCAGTTTTTTATTATATCGTACAGCGGAAAAAAACACAAGGGGGGACCGGTTTGAGAGTTGCCATTTATACCCTGGGGTGCAAGGTGAACCAGTACGAGAGCCAGGCCATGGAGGGGGAGCTCCTCCGCCGGGGCCACGACCTGGTCCCCTTCGAGGGCCCGGCGGACGCCTACATCGTCAACACCTGCACCGTCACCGCCGTCAGCGACAAGAAATCCCGGCAGATGATCCGCCGGGCCAGGAAGCTGTCCCCTAACGCGGTGGTGGCGGTGTGCGGCTGCTACGCCCAGACAAAGCCCGGGGACGTGGAGAAGCTGGACGTGGACCTGATCTCCGGCACCGGGGACCGGATGCGGTTTCTGGACCTGCTGGAGTCGGCGGTCCGGGAGCGGGAGCCGGTGATTGATTTGGATCAGGCCCTCCGCCGCCGCCGGTTCGAGGTCCTGCCCGCCGGGGGCCTCCGGGAGCGGACCCGGGCCATGCTGAAGGTGGAGGACGGCTGCGTCAACTTCTGCTCCTACTGCATCATCCCCTACGCTCGGGGGCCGGTGCGTTCCCTGCCCATAGAGACCGCTGTGGAGGAGACCCGCCGGCTGCGGGAGGAGGGCTACCGGGAGATCGTCCTCACCGGCATCGAGATCTCCTCCTGGGGCCAGGACCTCCGGGACGGGACAAGCCTCATCGATCTGCTGGAGGCGGTGTCCGCCGCGGCGGGGGACATGCGGCTGCGCCTGGGTTCCCTGGAGCCCCGGACCATCACCGGGGACTTCTGCCGCCGGGCCGCGGCGTTGGACAACCTCTGTCCCCACTTCCACCTGTCCCTCCAGTCCGGCTGCGACGACACCTTGCGGCGAATGAACCGAAAATACGACACCGCTCGGTATAAAGAGAGCGTAAATCTACTGAATGTATACTTTTCCCGCCCCGCAATTACCACGGACCTGATCGTGGGTTTCCCTGGGGAGACGGAGGAGGAGTTTGTCCGGACCCTGGACTTCATCCGGAGCTGCCGCTTCGCGGAGATGCACATTTTCCCCTACTCCATCCGCACCGGCACCCCGGCGGCGGAGATGGAGCAGGTGCCCAAATCCGTCAAGGAGGAGCGGGCGGCCCGGGCCGCCGCCGCTGCGGAGGAGATGCGCCGGGACCACCTGGCCGGCTGCGTGGGGGAGGCGTACCCGGTCCTCTACGAGCAGGTATACGACGGCCGCTGGCAGGGCCACGCCCCCAACTACGCCCGGGTAGCCGCCGCCAGTGGGGAGGGCCTTCACAATCGTGTGGTCATGACCAGGATCACCGGCGTGGAGGGGGACCTCCTCATAGGAGAGCTTATATCGTAAAGGAAAAGAGGTTCACAGGATTGTCACTCTGTGAACCTCTTCATTTTTATTTATTTCAGAATGCTGGTATTCCGGTACTGCACCGCCTCCGCCAGGTGCTCCGGGGCGATGTCCGCCGCCCCCTCCAGGTCCGCGATGGTCCGGGCCACCCGGAGGATGCGGTCGTGGCTGCGGGCGGTGAGGCCCATGCGGTCGAAAGCGGAGCGGAGGAGCCGCTCCCCGGCGTCGTCCAGCCTGCAGTATTCCCCCACCATGGCCGGGGCCATCCGGGCGTTGCAGTCCACCTCCGTGCCGGCGTAGCGCTCGGTCTGCCGGGCCCGGGCGGCGTCCACCCGGGCTTTGACGGCGGAGGAGGGCTCCGGGCTTTGCCTGCGGCGGAGAGCGTCGAAGTCCACCGAGGGCACCTCCACGTGGAGGTCCATCCGGTCCAGGAGGGGGCCGGAGATCCGGGAGACGTACTTCTCCACCGCCGCGTCGGTGCAGGTACACCGGCCCGAGGGGTGGCCCCGCCAGCCGCAGCGGCAGGGGTTCATGGCGCACACCAGCATGAACCGGCTGGGCAGGTGGACGGACCCGGCGGCCCGGGTGATGGTCACCTCCCCGTCCTCAATGGGCTGGCGGAGGGCCTCCAGGGCGTCCCGGGAAAACTCCGGCAGCTCGTCCAGGAAGAGGACCCCGTTGTGGGCCAGGGAGATCTCCCCGGGCCGGGGCATGGCCCCGCCCCCGGCCAGGGCCACGGCGGAGACGGTGTGGTGGGGGCTGCGGAAGGGCCGGCGGGAGAGGAGGGGGTGCTTCGGGTCCGTCATCCCCGCCACGGACCAGACCTCCGTGGCCTCTAAAGCCTCCCGCCTTGTCATGTCCGGCAGGATGGAGGGCAGGCGGCGGGCCAGCATGGACTTTCCCGCCCCCGGGGAGCCGATGAGCAGGATGTTGTGTCCCCCGGCGGCGGCGATCTCCAGCGCCCGCTTTACGTTCTCCTGACCCATGACCTCAGAGAAGTCCGGGCCGGGCTCCGCCCCCTCTGCCGGGGCCCAGGCCGGGGCGGGGGCAAGGGGCTTCTCCCCCCGGAGGTGGGCCACCAGGTCGGCGGCGTGGGGCACCGGGTAGACGGTGAGGCCCTGGGCCAGGGTGGCCTCGGCGGCGTTCTCCGCCGGGACGTACAGCTCCTTCACCCCCAGCCGGGCGGCGGCCATGGCCATGGGCAGGGTGCCTGTCACCGGCCGCAATGCCCCGGTGAGGCTCAGCTCCCCCAGGAAGGCGGCGCCGGGGGCGGGGGGATCGACGTCCCCCTGGGCCGCCAGGAGCCCTAAGAGGATGGGCAGGTCGTAGACCGTCCCCTCCTTCCGCAGGGCGGCGGGGGCCAGGTTCACGGTGATCCGGGACACGGGGAACTTGCACCCGCAGGCACGCACCGCCGCGCGCACCCGTTCCCGGGACTCCTTCACCGCCGCGTCCGGCAGGCCCACCACGTCGAAGGCGGGCAGCCCTCCGCTGAGGGCGCACTCCACCGACACCTCGTAGCCCGCGATCCCCTGGAGCCCCAGGGAGCGTACTGTTACTACCATATAGCCCTCCTTCTCACCGGCTCATACTGACCGGGATCTGTTTTCTGAACTCTGGGGGTCACGCTCTCTCATAGAAGAAGCCCTCCCAGTCCCAGAGGCAGTAGAGATACCGTCCCGCGCTGTCCCCGCGGACCGTGTACAGCCGAAACGACCGCTCCCCATCTGTGGCCAGGCCCAGAAAGCGCCCCCGGTCCGCCCCGGTATAGGGGGCGCCGTCGCAGCGGACGTAGCGCTCGCCGTTCACTTCCAGCTGCTCCCATTCCGGGCCGCGGATCTGTCCGACCACCTTCCCGCCCAGCGCTCCCGCCGCCGACAGAAGCACCAGCAGGACCCCGGCCCCCAGCAGGCAGAGGACCAGCCAGCTTCTTTTGCTCATCGCGCTGCCCTCTCCTCCTTTTCATGCCTCACCCCGTCCCGCGCTCCTCCGGGGCGGGACGGATCTTTTCTACCATTGTACCACAAAAGGCCGTCTGCGGAAGTACCAAAAAAGAAAAAGAATCCGCGTCAATGGGCGGAATCAAATTTTTTTGATTTTCTGCAAAACATAACCATTTACAGCCCGGCTCTTTCGTGCTATAGTTATCAATGTATGAATACCTCGCTTTGACCCTTGTACCAAAGCAGTATCCAAATATTCAGGAGGAGCGTTTTATGGCTAGAAAGTTCAAGTCCATGGACGGCAACAACGCGGCGGCGCATGTCTCCTATGCGTTCTCCGAGGTTGCGGCGATCTACCCGATCACCCCGTCCAGCCCCATGGCCGACCTGGTTGACCAGTGGTCCGCCAACGGCCTGAAGAATATCTTCGGCACCCAGGTAAAGGTGGTGGAGATGCAGTCCGAGGCCGGCGCCGCCGGCGCGGTCCACGGCTCTCTGGGAGCCGGCGCCCTGACCACCACCTACACCGCGTCTCAGGGCCTGCTGCTGATGATCCCCAACATGTACAAGATCGCGGCCGAGCAGCTGCCCACGGTGTTCCATGTCTCCGCCCGCACCGTGTCCACCCACGCCCTGAACATCTTCGGCGACCACTCCGACGTCATGGCCTGCCGCCAGACCGGCTTCGCCATGCTGGCTGAGGGCAACGTCCAGGAGGTCATGGACCTGAGCCCTGTGGCCCACCTGTCCGCCATCAGCGGCAAGGTGCCCTTCATCAACTTCTTCGACGGCTTCCGCACCAGCCACGAGATCCAGAAGGTGGCCGTGTGGGACTACGAGGACCTGAAGGACATGTGCGACATGGAGGCTGTGGAGGCCTTCCGCAAGCACGCGCTGAACCCCGAGCACCCCAGCATGCGGGGCTCCCACGAGAACGGCGACATCTTCTTCCAGCACCGCGAGGCCTGCAACAAGTACTACGACGCTCTGCCCGAGGTGGTGGAGAAGTACATGGGCAAGGTCAACGAGAAGCTGGGCACCGACTACAAGCTGTTCAACTACTACGGCGCTCCCGACGCTGACCGCGTCATCATCGCCATGGGCTCCATCTGCGACGTGGCCGAGGAGGTCATCGACTACCTCAACGCCCACGGCGAGAAGGTGGGCCTGGTGAAGGTCCGTCTGTACCGTCCCTTCGCCGCCGACCGGCTCCTGGCCGCCATCCCCGCCACCGCCAAGAAGATCGCCGTTCTGGACCGGACCAAGGAGCCCGGCGCCCTGGGCGAGCCTCTGTACCTAGACGTGGTCACCGCTCTGGCCAACGCCGGCATGAACGACGTCACCGTCATCGGCGGCCGCTACGGCCTGGGCTCCAAGGACACCCCGCCCAGCAGCGTCTTCGCCGTGTATGAGGAGCTGAAGGCGGACAAGCCCCGCCGCCAGTTCACCATCGGCATCGTGGACGACGTCACCGGCCTCTCCCTGCCGGAGGTCCCCGCCCCCAACACCGCGGCCGAGGGCACCATCGAGTGCAAGTTCTGGGGTCTGGGCGGCGACGGTACCGTGGGCGCCAACAAGAACTCCATCAAGATCATCGGCGACCACACCGACAAGTACGTCCAGGCCTACTTCCAGTACGACTCCAAGAAGACCGGCGGCGTGACCATCAGCCACCTGCGCTTCGGCGACAAGCCCATCCGGTCCCCCTACTACATCAACAAGGCCGACTTCGTGGCCTGCCACAACCCCAGCTACGTCACCAAGGGCTTCAAGATGGTCAACGACGTGAAGCCCGGCGGCGTGTTCATGATCAACTGCCAGTGGGATTTCGAGGAGCTGAATCACCACCTGAACGCTGAGGCCAAGCGCTACATCGCTCAGAACAACATCCAGCTCTACACCATCAACGCCATCGACCTGGCCGCCTCCATCGGCATGGGCAAGCGGACCAACACCATTCTCCAGTCCGCCTTCTTCACCCTGGCCAAGGTCATGCCCCAGGAGCAGGCCATCCAGTACATGAAGGACGCCGCCACCAAGAGCTACTCCAAGAAGGGCATGGACGTGGTGGAGATGAACCACAAGGCCATCGACGCCGGCGCCACCGCCTTCGTGAAGATCGACGTGCCCGCCGAGTGGGCCAACGCCGTGGACGAGAAGCCCGATCACGCTCTGGAGGGCAAGGGCGAGCTGGTCAAGATGGTCAAGGACATCCTGGAGCCCGTGGGCAAGATGGACGGCGACAGCCTGCCTGTGTCCGTGTTCGTGCCCCACGTGGACGGCCAGTTCGAGCAGGGCGCCAGCGCCTACGAGAAGCGCGGTGTGGCCGTGTCCGTCCCCACCTGGGACCCCGCCAAGTGCATCCAGTGCAACACCTGCTCCTATGTCTGCCCCCACGCCACCATCCGGTCCTACGCTCTGACCGACGAGGAGGTCGCCAACGCCCCCGAGGGCCTGAAGACCGCCCCCATCAAGGCCGGCAAGGGCAAGGGCGTGTACAACTTCGCCATCGGCGTCAGCCCCCTGGACTGCATGGGCTGCGGCGTGTGCGTGGAGGCCTGCCTGGCCAAGGACAAGGCCATCAAGATGGTGCCCCAGGAGGCCGAGGCCCAGCAGGCCCAGGTCTGGGATTACCTGGTGAAGACCGCTCCCAAGGCCGACATGCAGGACAACACCGTCAAGGGCAGCCAGTTCAAGCAGCCCTACCTGCAGTTCTCCGGCTCCTGCGCCGGCTGCGCCGAGACCAGCTACGCCCGTCTGGTGACCCAGCTGTTCGGCGACCGGATGTACATCTCCAACGCCACCGGCTGCTCCTCCATCTGGGGCGGCCCCGCCGCTACCTCCCCCTACTGCACCAACGCTGAGGGCAAGGGTCCCGCCTGGTGCAACAGCCTGTTCGAGGACAACGCCGAGCACGGCCTGGGCCTGTATCTGGGCCAGAAGACCATCCGCGACAGCCTGAAGGCCAAGACAGAGGAGCTGCTGAAGGTGGAGTGGGCCCGTCCCGAGCTGAAGGACGCCGCCCAGAAGTGGCTGGACACCTACACCGAGGGCGAGGGCAACCAGGCCGCTACCAAGGCCTATGTGGCCGCCCTGGAGAACAGCCTCTGCACCGTGGAGGAGCTGTGCGCCTCCGACAACGCCGAGATCCGCGCCTTTGGCGAGAAGCTGAAGGCCGAGGGCGAGACCCTCTGCCAGTGCGACGCCTGCAAGCTGGCCAAGGAGATCCTGGACAAGAAGGACTACCTGAACAAGAAGTCCGTGTGGATCTTCGGCGGCGACGGCTGGGCCTACGACATCGGCTACGGCGGTCTGGACCACGTCCTGGCCTCCGGCGAGGATGTCAACGTCTTCGTCTTCGACACCGAGGTGTACTCCAACACCGGCGGTCAGGCCTCCAAGGCCTCCAACATCGGCCAGGTGGCCCAGTTCGCCGCGGCCGGTAAGGAGATGAAGAAGAAGAGCCTCAGCGAGATCGCCATGCAGTACGGCTACGTCTACGTGGCCCAGGTGGCCATGGGCGCCAACACCGCCCAGACCATCAAGGCCATCACCGAGGCCGAGGCCTATCACGGCCCCTCCCTCATCATCGGCTACGCCCCCTGCGAGATGCACTCCATCAAGGGCGGCATGATGAACTGCCAGAAGGAGATGAAGCGCGCTGTGGACTGCGGCTACTGGAACATGTTCCGGTTCAACCCGGCCCTGGCCGCTGAGGGCAAGAACCCCTTCACCCTGGACAGCAAGGCCCCTGCCGGCGGCTATCAGGAGTTCCTGATGAACGAGGCCCGCTACGCCCGCCTGACCCGGGAGTTCCCCGAGCGCGCCGAGGTCCTCTTCGCCCGCAACGAGGAGGCCGCCAAGGAGCGCTACGAGCACCTGACCAAGCTGAAGGATCTCTACGAGAAGTAATTTCCCCTATACGCACAGAGGGACCGGACGAAAGTCCGGTCCCTTTTTTCCGTCGAATCACTGCTCTTGTGGGGGCTGCGCACCCCCGAACCCCGCGGTTCAGGTCTTGTGGGGGCTACCCGCCCCCACACCCCGGGGTTCACTTTTGGACGCCCAAAAGTGAACCGAAAAACCGCCAAAACCAAGGTTTTGGATTCCTTTTCCTAATTGGTCTCTTTCTATGGGGAAACTACTCTGCCACTGAATTTCGTTTTTTATCTAATCTGTGGCGGGGCTATCAACGATGCTTCGGCTGACGCCCTGTTAAAGGGAGACATGTTTCGTTAGGGCTCTCGCCGGGAGTCCGGCGTACAAG
>LHCFR02800__coassemble_1776_pt1 | contig 10137 bp, 5 predicted proteins | sample LHCFR02800__metabat2_high_PE_050 | metagenome-assembled genome bin LHCFR02800 | reverse complement strand
GCGTACTGGTAGACGTAGTAGTTGTAGTAGAAGTGGGGGATGCGGGCCCACTCCATGGCGATCTCGTCGTCGGAGACCATGTCGGGGCCGTAGTACTTCTCGTTGAGGGCCTTGTACTCCTTGGAGAGCAGGTCGGCGGTGAGGGTCTCCCCCTGGGCGTTGAGCTCGCCCATCCGCAGCTCGAACTCGGCGAACATGGTCTGGCGGTAGAGGGTGCCCTTGAACTGCTCCAGGAAGTGGTTGATGAGCCAGGCCCGCTCCTTCTTGTCGGTGGTCCGGGCCAGCAGGTACTCCATGAGCAGGGCCTCGTTGCAGGTGGAGGCCACCTCAGCCACGAAGATCACGTAGTCCCGGTACACCGGGGGCTGGTTCTTGTTGGACAGGTAGGAGTGGACGGCGTGGCCCATCTCGTGGGCCAGGGTGAACATGCTGTCTAAGTTGTCCTTGTGGTTGAGCAGCACGTAGGGGTGGCACAGGGCCCCGGCGGAGTAGGCGCCGGACCGCTTGCCCACGTTCTCGTACACGTCGATCCAGCGGTGGTCGAAGCCCTCCTGGATGATGGCCCGGTAGTCGTCGCCCATGGGGGCCAGGGCCTCGTAGACGGTGTCCTTGGCCTCCTGGTAGGAGATGACCTTGTCCGCGCCGGAGACCATGGGGGCGTAGATGTCGTACATGTGGAGCTCATCCACCCCCAGCAGCTTCTTGCGCAGGCGGATATAGCGGTGGAGCTTGTCCAGGTTGGCGTTCACCGTGTCGATGAGGTTGTGGTACACCTGGGGGGGCACCCGGGTGCCGGCCACGGCGGCGGCCAGGGAGCTGTCATACTTCCGGGCGGTGGCGAAGAACTGCAGCTGCTTGACCTGGGCGGAGAGCACCGCGGCGGCGGTGTTGCGGATGGTGCCGTAGGTCTTGTAGTAGGTGCGGAAGGCGTTTTCCCGCAGGGTCCGGTCCTCGCTCATCTGGGTGGGGACGAAGGAGCCGTCGGACAGGGGCACGGCGTTGCCCTGGCCGTCCACCGCGTCGGGGAAGGTCAGGTCGGCGTTGGTGAGCTTGCCGTAGATGTCCTCCGGGGCCTGGGCCATCTCGCCGGCGGCGGCCAGCAGCTTCTCCTCCGCGTCGGACAGGATGTGCTCCTTCTGGTCCTGGACGATCTGGAAGTACCGGCGGTAGGTCTCCAGCCCCGGCTCCTCCTGATAGAACCGCTCCAGGGTCTCCGGGGCGATCTTCAGCAGCTCCGGAGTCTCGAAGGACAGGGCGCTGCCCACCTCCACGAACAGGCTGGAGATCTTGCCCACCATGGCCTGGTTTTCCGCCACCCGGGTGTCCTGGTCCCCCTTGCGGAAGGCGTAGTTGCCCAGGTTGTTCAGGTGCTCGCCCACCTTCTGCTCCAGCTCCACGAACTCGTAGAGGGTCTTGGCGCTCTCCCCCAGCCGTCCGGCGTAGCCGGGCAGCTTCCGGGCCAGGGCCCGGGTGGCGTCGAAGTCCTCCCGCCAGGCATCGTCGGAGGGGTAAATGTCCGCCAGGTTCCAGGTCTCTTCCACCGGGATCTGGCTGCGCTCGGGGATCTTTCGTTCCGCTGTCATCATATACCTCCATGTGCGTTTTCTTTGGCGCGCCCAGCGCGCCCGCCGTATTCCACGCTATCATATCACAGTTTTCCCATCAGGACAAGGGGCGGCGGGGTGGGATAAAAATGGAGAAAATCGTAAAATCCCCAGGGAACATCCCTGGAAATTCTGCGTCTATTGGTATAGAATGGGAATATGCCTTCCCGAGTGACAATTTTGTGATATTGGAGGGACCAACGATGAAGAAGCTTCTTTCCCTGATCCTGGCCCTGACCATGGGCCTGGGACTGACCCTGCCGGCCCACGCCGCGGAGGAGCCTGTCAGCGACGCGGCCGCCGACGCCTCCGCCGGACTTACAGCGGCGGAGGAGACCGCCGATGCGGCCCTGGCCCGGGTGACCGGGCTGGTGAAGGACGCCCTGGGACTGAATACCGAGGGCTACGACGACTTCTGGGGCGACCGGTATGAGAACGGTTTGACCGATGTGTGGAGCCTGAACTGGAGCGGCAGCGACGGGGACCTGTCCGTGGAGGCCCTGGACGACGGCACCGTCATCAGCTACCGCCTGGGCCAGACCTACAGCGCCTACAGCGCCTTCCCCGCCTTCCCCGGCGGGGACGCGGACGCCGCCGCCCAGGCGGCCCGGGACTTTTTGGACAAGGTTCTGGGGGCTGGGGAGACCGTGGAGCTGGGAGAGCCCCGGAACGCCGCGAGCCTGAACAGCGACAGCATCCGCTTCTCCGGCAGCATCCTCCTCAACGGCCTGCCCTCCCCGCTGACCTACTCCATCACGGTCCGGGGTGAGGACAACCAGGTGATCCGCTTCAGCCGCGACGCGGCGGCGGGCACCTTCCTGGGGGAGGTCCCCGGCGCCGAGCCATCGGTGGACCAGGAGACCGCCGCCGCCGACCTGGCGGCGACCCTGGCACTGCGGCTGGAGTACGTCCTGGAGGAGGACGGGACCTCCGCCGTCCTCCGGTACGTCCCCGAGGACACGGATACCTACTACATCGACGCCGTGACCGGCGAGGCCTTGAACATGACGGAGCTGGAGGCCCTGCTGGGCGGCATGGGCGGCGCCGCCGGGGATGACACCGCCGCCGCGGCGGAGACTGCCGCCGACAGCGGCAACGGCCTGACGGAGGCGGAGCAGGCGGGCATCGCCCAGCTGGAGGGGGTGCTGTCCTCCGCCGCCCTGGATGAGGCCCTCCGCTCCGAGGCAGCCTACGGCCTGGACGGCTACGCCCTGTCTTCCGCCTCCTACACCCTGGTGGAGGCCCGGGAGGAGGGTGAGGAGGACCAGGTTCTCTGCGCGTTGTACTACGTGGCCTCCGGCGAGGACTACCGCTCCCGGACTTTCACCGTGGATGCCCGCACCGGGGCCGTCCAGTCCATCTGGTCCTCCGCCCCCTGGCTGGAGGAGGGGGAGAGCCCGGCGCTCACCGGGGAGCAGGCCCAGGCCCGGGCCGAGGACTACCTATCCCGGCTCTGCGGCGGCCGGTGGGACGCTCTGGCCCTGGCGGAGGAGGAGAGCCTTGAGGAGAGCCGCCGGCCCTACTACACCTTCACCTACGTCCGCCAGTCCGACGGCATCCCCTTCCCGGAGAACTATTACGCCGTGGCCATCGACGCCATGGACGGATCTGTGTACCGCCTGGACTACGTCTACGGCGAGGACGTGACCTTCGCCAGCCCCGAGGACATCGTGGACGAGGCGGCGGCTCTGGCGGCCTGGGCGGGGACCTATGAGACCACCCTGGCCTACCGGCTGGTGCCCCGGGCCCTGGACGGCGGCGACGAGACCGAGGCCCGCCTGATGGAGCTGGGCGTCGGCTACTGGTATGGGCTGCGCTTGACCTACGGCCTGGAGCGGGAGGACGACTGCCGGGGCATCGACGCCGCCACCGGGGAGCCGGCGTGGCAGGAGGCCTATGACAGTGCCATCACCTACACCGACCTGGAGGGCGCCTGGGCCCAGGCCGACGCGGAAAAGCTGGCCGCCTACGGCGTGGGCTACGACGGGGGCCTCTTCCAGCACCGGAAGAGCCTGACCCAGTGGGACCTGGTGGCATTGATGGCCAGTCTGGAGGGCTACCGGATCGACCCGGAGAATGCCGACCAGTGGGAGCGGGACAGCGCCTACTCCACCGCCTACAGCATGGGTCTGCTGGCCCGTGGAGAGCGGGACGATGACGCGGCGGTGACCCGGGGCGAGCTGGTCAGGCGGCTTCTGGACTGCGCCGGCTACCGGGCGGTGGCCCGGCTGGAGGGCATCTTCGTCTGTACCCTCAGCGACGCGGACACCATCCCGGCCTCCGACCTGGGCTACGCGGCCCTGGCCCAGGGCCTGGGGATGATCCAGGGGGCCTACGGCGCCGACCAGACCGCTACCCGGGGCCAGCTGGCCGCCATGCTCTGCCGCCTGCTGGAGCGGGAGGCGTAATATCCAGCTTTCGACAAGAGAATACAAAGAAGCAGCCGCCCCGGAGATCCGGGGCGGCTGCCTCTTTTGTGCCTATGTATGGCTTACTCGGCCACGATGGCATCCACGGGGCAGTTGGCAGCGCAGGCGCCGCAATCCACGCAGGTGTCGGGATTGATCTCGTACTGGGTGTCGCCCTGGGTAATGGCCTCCACGGGGCAGTTTTCAGCGCAGGTGCCGCAAGAGACACAGGCGTCAGTGATCTTGTGAGCCATGAATCGTACCTCCATAAGTAAGTGGTACCTTCATTTTAGCATGAACTTCTCAAATTGCAAGAGTAAAATGGAGGCAGATCCCACAGTTTCCGTCCCTCCCTCCCCAGCCTGTGTGTAAAAGCGACGGCGGGGGGCATACTGTAGGCAGGTATTGACAGCGGAGGAGGAAACAGCCATGTGGAAAAACCAATTCACCCCCGGAGCCCAGGACGCCCTGTGCCTTGCCCAGGCGGCGGCGGAGGAGCTGGGTCACAGCTATGTGGGCAGCGAGCACCTGCTCCTGGGCCTGCTGCGGGAGGAGGGCGCCGCCGGGCGGTGCCTGGCGGCGCAGCAGGTCACGGCGGACCGGGTGCGCCGGGAGATCGTCCGGGTGGTGGGCTCCGGCTTGCCGGGGCTGGCCCCCGCCCAGGGGCTGACCCCCCGGGCCCGGCGGGTGATCGAGAACGCCGCGGGGGCCTCCGGCGGGGGGCGGATCGGCACGGAGCATCTGCTGCTGGGCCTGCTGCGGGAGGGCGGGGCCATGGGCACCCAGGTCCTGCGCTCGTCAGGGGCGGACCTGCGCCAGCTCCAGGCCGCTCTGGGCCAGCAGGCCGGCCTCTCCCCCTGCCTGCGGCGGGAAAACTCCGGCCGGGCCGCGCCGTCCCGGGAGGAGCTCCCCCGGTCCAAGCTCCTGGAGCAGTTCACCCGCAGCCTCACCGCCCTGGCCCGGGAGGGGCGCCTGGACCCGGTGGTGGGCCGGGAGGGGGAGATCGGCCGGGCGGTCCGCATTCTCAGCCGCCGGACGAAGAACAATCCCGTCCTCATCGGGGAGCCCGGCGTGGGCAAGACCGCCGTGGCCGAGGGCCTGGCCCAGCGGATCGTGGCCGGAGAGGTGCCGGAGGAGCTGCGGGGCATGACCATCCTCTCCATCGACATGGCGGCCATGCTGGCGGGGACCAAGTACCGGGGGGAGTTCGAGGAGCGGGTGAAGAGCGCCCTGGCGGAGGTGAAGCGGATGGGGAACGTGATCCTCTTCATCGACGAGCTCCACACCATCGTGGGGGCGGGCTCCGCCGAGGGGGCGGTGGACGCCGCCAACATCCTCAAGCCCGCCCTCAGCCGCTCCGAGCTCCGGGTCATCGGGGCCACCACCCTGGAGGAGTACCGCCGGTACATCGAAAAGGACGCCGCCCTGGAGCGGCGGTTCCAGCCGGTGACGGTGGCCGAGCCCTCCCCGGAGGCTGCGGTGGACATCCTCTTCGGCCTGCGCCGCCGGTACGAGGAGCACCACCGCCTGACCATCAGCGACGAGGCGGTGCGCTCGGCGGTGGACCTGGGCCGGCGGTACCTGCCGGACCGCTTCCTGCCGGACAAGGCCATCGACCTGATGGACGAGGCCTGCAGCCGGGTGCGGCTGGAGCGGCCGGACCAGACGCCGGCGGATCTGAAGGCCCTGGAGGCCCGGCTGGAGACCGTCCGCCGGGAGAAGGCGGAGGCCGCCGCCGGGGAGGATTTTGAGCGGGCGGCCAAGCTCCGGGACGTGGAGGAGGACTTCTCCCGGGAGCTCCGGGAGGAGCGGGACCGGCTGCGGCAGGGCGGCGGCTTCACCGTCACCGCCGAGGACGTGGCCGCCGTGGCGGCGGAGTGGACGGGCATCCCCCTGCTCCGGATCACGGAGAGCGAGGGGGAGCGGCTGCTGCGGCTGGAGAAGGAGCTGTCGGAGCGGGTGGTGGGCCAGGGAGAAGCGGTCTCCGCCGTGGCCCGGGCCATCCGCCGGAGCCGGGTGGGGCTGAAGGAGCCGGGCCGCCCGGTGGGCTCCTTCCTGTTCCTGGGCCCCACCGGTGTGGGCAAGACGGAGCTGTGCCGCGCTCTGGCCCAGGCCATGTTCGGCAAGGAGGAGGCCATGATCCGGCTGGACATGTCCGAGTACGCCGAGGGCCACGCCGCCAGCCGCCTGGTGGGCTCGCCCCCGGGCTACGTGGGCCACGAGGAGGGGGGACAGCTCACCGAGGCCGTCCGCCGCCGCCCCTGGTCCCTGGTGCTCTTTGACGAGATCGAGAAGGCCCACCAGGATGTGTGGAACCTGCTCCTCCAGATCATGGAGGACGGCCGCCTCACCGACAGCCACGGCCGGGTGGTGGACTTCCGCAACACGGTGGTGGTGATGACCAGCAACGTGGGGGCCCGGCACCTGCTCCACGGGGGGCAGAGCCTGGGCTTCTCCGCCGGCGGCGGGGAGGCGGCCCGGCAGGAGGGCGTCCGCCGGGCGGTGGAGGCGGAGCTCCGGTCCACCTTCCGCCCGGAGTTTCTCAACCGGGTGGACGAGACGGTGGTGTTCCGCCAGCTGACGGAGGCGGACCTGACGGAGATCGCCCGCCGCCTGCTGGCCGGGGCCGCCAAGCGGCTGGAGGCCCTGGGGCTGTCTCTGACCTGGGAGGAGGGGGCGCTGGCCGCCCTGGCCCGGGAGGGGTTCGACAGCGCCTACGGCGCCCGGCCTCTCCGCCGCCTGATCCGCGGCCGGGTGGAGGACCCCATCGCCGAGGGCATCCTGGCCGGGGATTTTCACGCCGGGGACCGGCTGCTCCTCTCCGAGGGAGAGGGGGGCGTGGTGGCGGCGAAGGCCGCACCGTGATGCGGTGCGGCCTTCTGATAACCGGAATCTGCGGGGTCTCCCCTGCCCCACGCGGACTGCCTTTGCCGAGAGGTGTCGCAAGACCTTTCGGAAGCTGTCCGTGACCTATATCCGGGGCGGGACAGGGGGCGGCAAGACCCGCGGCGTCATGGGTGCGGTTGTCTCAAACGCGTTCCGCGTGTTTTCGCTAGGACACTTTTTCAAACTGGCTGTTGTAGAGGTCCGCGTAGAAGCCGCCTTTGGCCAGAAGCTGGTCGTGGGTGCCCTGCTCGATGATGTCGCCGTCCTTGAGCACCAGGATCAGGTCGGCGTTCTTGATGGTGGACAGACGGTGGGCGATGACAAAGCTGGTGCGGTGTTCGGTGAGCCGGTCCATGGCCTTCTGTGTAATGAGCTCGGTCCGGGTATCCACCGAGGAGGTAGCTTCGTCCAGAATCAGCATTGGGTTGTCCTGAATCATGGCTCGGGCAATGGTCAGCAGCTGCTTTTGGCCGGCGGAGATCGCAATGCCGCTGTCCAGCACCGTGTCAAAGCCCTGCGGCAGCGTCTCAATGAAGTGGTAGATGCCGCAGGCACGGCAGGCCGCCTCCAGCTGCTGGTCCGTCACGCCGGTTTTGTTGTAGACCAGATTCTCCCGGACAGTGCCTTCAAACAGCCAGGTGTCCTGCAAAACCATGCTGAACAGGTTGTGGACGCTCTCCCGGGTCATTTCAGAGGTGGGGACTCCGTCGATCTTAATGGCGCCGCTGTTGATCTCAAAAAACCGCATCAGCAGATTTACCATAGTGGTCTTGCCCGCCCCCGTGGGGCCCACGATGGCCACCTTCTGTCCCGGCCGAACATGGGCTGAGAAGTCCTTGATGATGATTTTGTTCGGATCGTTGGGATAGCTGAACCGCACATGCTCGAACTCCACCTCGCCGCGGACGCGGGCAAGGACGGTCTGTTTGGAGGACTCGTCAGGCAGCTCCTCCTCGTGGAGGAAGTCAAAGATGTGGTCGCCCGCCGCCGCGGCCGTCTGCATCTGGGTCATGCCCTGGGCCAGGGTGCTCAGAGGAGAGGTGAACAGCCGCACATAAAGGATAAAGGCCACAATAACGCCGAAGGAGATCTCGCCGCTCATGGCCAGGGCGGAGCCCAGCACGCACACCACCACATAGCCCAGATTGCCGATAATGTTCATCAGGGGCTGCATAATACCGGAGAGGAACTGGCTGCGCCACTCCGCGTCGTACAGCATGGAATTCATGGCGCCGAAGGACGCTTTGACCTGGCGGTCAGCCCGGGAGAGGCGCACCACGTCGTGGCCGGAGTAGATCTCCTCAATGTAGCCGTTCAGGGTACTCAGGTTCTCCTGCCGGGCGGAGAAGTACTTCTGGGACCGCAGCATCACCGCGGCCATGATGAGGAATCCAACCAGGGTGACAGCCACGGCCGCCAGGGCCATGCGCCACTCGGTGACGAACATCATCACCAGGCAGCCGACAAACTGTGTCGCCGCGCTGATCATGGAGGGCAGGCTGTTGGCCAGAGCCTGCTGCAGGGTGCTGACATCGTTGGTGACACGGCTGAGAATATCGCCGTAGGACACTTTGCTGAAGTAGCTCATGGGCACCCGGTTGATCTTCCGGGACAGGTCCTGCCGCAGATCCCGGGACAGATCTAGAGTCACCGTGGCCATGATAAAGTGCTCCACATACGTGAGAACGGCGCTGAGTCCATAGATCATGAGGAGCGTCACTCCGATGCGGCCGATGGCCGCCAGGTCTATCTCCCCCGCCGAGAGCGTCGGAAATGAGATCCGTGATCTGGCTGAGCAGATTGGGGCCGATAATGGTCAAAATCGCGCCGGCCACAGCAAATAAAAACGCGATGAGGGAGGGGACCTTCAGCTTGCTGGAATAGGTAAACAGCTCCTTCAGAACGCCGCCGATCCCACGCTTGCTTTTCGCCGGAGCTCTCATTCTGTTCTGCATCATATTCGGCATTTCCAATCCCTCCTCACGCCCCCAGCTCTTCCTGAGAGAGCTGGGAACGGGCGATTTCCTGATAGACGGGGCAGGTCCTCATCAGCTCGTCGTGGGTGCCCATCCCCACCATCTTCCCCTCGTCCAGGACGATGATCTTGTCCGCGTCCCGGATGGTGCCGATGCGCTGGGCCACGATCAGCCGGGTGGTATCCTTCAGCTCCCGGTCCAGACCGGCGCGGAGCTTGGCGTCGGTGCGGTAGTCCAGGGCGGAGAAGGAGTCGTCAAACACCAGGATCTCCGGGCGCCGGGCCAGAGCCCGGGCGATGGAGAGCCGCTGCTTCTGCCCGCCGGACACGTTGGTGCCCCCCTCAGCAATAGGCGCGTGGATGCCGCCGGGCATCTTGTCAACGAACTCACTGGCCTGGGCCAGGTCCAGGGCCTTCCGAACATCCTCGTCGGAGTCTCCACCCCGGCTGGCGCCGAAGAGCACGTTGCCGCGGACGTCGCCGGAAAACAGGATGGCCTTCTGCGTCATGTACCCGACCCGGTCATACAAGGCGTCAAAGGTGTAATCTTTCACATCTACGCCGTCCACCAGCACCTGGCCTTCCGTAGCGTCGTAGAACCGGGCCGCCAGGCTGACCAGAGTGGTCTTGCCGCTGCCGGTCGCCCCGATGAAGGCCACGGTTTCTCCTTGCCTGGCCTGGAAGGTAATATGCTCCAGAACATTTTTATTGGATGACGGATAGTGGAAGGAAACGTCCCGGAATTCCACGGTGCCGGTCTCCGAAGCGTCGGCGCGGGTGCCTTGGATCAGGCTGTCCCGGGTCTCCAGCACTTCATTGATTCTCTGGGCGGAAACCTGGGCCGCCGGGCTCAGCATGATAATCATGACCATCATCATGATGGACATGATGACGTAAGTGGCGTAGGTGCCGAACACCACGATGTTGCTGAAGGTGGACAGACGCTCCGCGGCGTCCGCCGCGGGGATGGCGTTTACAATGGAGGCGCCTACCCAGTAGATCACCAGAGACAATGCGTTCATGGCCAGCGTCACGCCCGGCATGAGGAAGGCGAAGGCCCGCTGGTTGAACAGCTGGGTGCGCATCAGCGTCTCGTTGCCCTTCAGGAACTTGGCGTTCTGGTAGTCCTCGGCGTTGTAGGCGTGGACCACGTTGATGCCGTTCAGGTTCTCCCGGGCTACCAGGTTGATGTGGTCGGTGAGCTTCTGTACCCGGCGGAACCGGGGCACCACCACGCCGATGATGACCACCATCATCACCAGCA
>LHCFR02800__coassemble_1720_pt1 | contig 10411 bp, 9 predicted proteins | sample LHCFR02800__metabat2_high_PE_050 | metagenome-assembled genome bin LHCFR02800 | reverse complement strand
GGACAATCAGCGCAACGATATAGTAAAATATCAGAGGTTTTTTGGGCTGTTCCACTTTTTTCATCTTGAATTTCTCCTTCCAACATTTTGTTCTTTCCAGAACTATATGATACAGAAACACCGAAAAAAAGGAAGAACTTTTTGTGAACGGAAAAAGAATTTTTTGTAATAAAAATGGGCCGGCGCATGAATTTTTTCCTCCGGCGGATACTACAGGGGAAAAGGAGGCGTGATACCATGACGGAAGAAACAAAAGCCACGGGAAGCGGCGGACGGGAGCACGAGGGAGAGGAGCCGGTGGACCGCCAGCAGCTGGTGGACCTGGGCTCGGCGGTAAGCCGGTCGAAGCGGGGGAATATCTACACCCTCACCATCGTCGGCCAGGTGGAGGGCCACCAGCTGGCCCCGGACACCGCAAAAACGACCAAGTATGAGCACGTTATGCCTCTGCTGGCGGGATTGGAGCAGGACGACGAGATTGACGGGCTGCTGCTTCTCCTGAACACCGTAGGCGGCGACATTGAGGCGGGGCTGGGCATCGCGGAGCTCATCGCCGGCATGGAAAAGCCCAGCGTCAGTCTGGTGCTGGGGGGCGGACACTCCATCGGCGTGCCCCTGGCGGTGGCCCCCAAGGTGAGCATGATCGTGTCCTCCGCGTCCATGACCATCCACCCGGTGCGGATGAACGGCACGGTCATCGCCGCGCCCCAGACCTTCAACTACTTTGAGCGCATCCAGGAGCGGATCGTCTCCTTCGTGGCAAAAAACAGCCGGATCGGCAAGGAGAAATTCCTGTCTCTCATGCTCAAGACCGGGGAAATGGCCGCGGACGTGGGCAGCGTGATCTACGGGGAGGAGGCGGTGGCCCTGGGGCTCATCGACCAGGTGGGGGGCCTGAGCGACGCCCTGTCCTGCCTCTATGAGCAAATCGCAAATACGCGGCAAGCAGCGAGATCTTAACCTTTTCCATGGGGGCAAAGCTCCCTCAAAAAACCAGGGCCCGGGGCAACCCCCGAGCCCTTTCAGTATCTTATTGGGTGATAGGTTGGGTGACGGTGAAGGTCAGCTTCTCCCCGTCGCTGCCCACGGTGACGGTCTGCCCGTCGCTGACCTGACCGCGGATCAGCATGGCGGCCAGCTCCGTCTCCACGTACTTCTGCAGATACCGCTTCACCGGCCGGGCCCCGTAGGCGGGGGTGTAGCTGGCGTGGGCAATGAACGCCTTGGCCTCGCCGGTGAGGGTGACGGTGATCTCCCGGTCCGCGAGGCGGGCGGCGATGGCGGACATGGCAATGTCGATGATGCCGGTGATCTGGCTCTCCGTCAGCGGGGAGAAGACCACGATGTCGTCCACACGGTTAACGAACTCCGGGCGGAAGTACTGGTTCAGCTCGTTCCTGACCCGCTCCTCCACCGCCGGGTCGATGGTGCCGTCCTGGCGGATGCTCTCCGTCAGGTAGGCGGAGCCGATGTTGCTGGTCATGATGACGATGGTGTTCTTGAAGTCCACCGTCCGGCCCTGGTTGTCGGTGAGCCGGCCGTCGTCCAGGAGCTGGAGCAGGATGTTGAACACATCCGGGTGGGCCTTCTCGATCTCGTCGAAGAGGATCACACTGTAGGGCTTGCGCCGGACAGCCTCGGTGAGCTGGCCGCCCTCGTCGTAGCCCACATATCCCGGAGGCGCGCCCACCAGACGGGAGACGGCGTGCTTCTCCATGTACTCGGACATGTCGATGCGGATCATGTTCCGCTCGTCGTCAAAGAGGGCCTGGGCCAGAGCCTTGGCCAGCTCCGTCTTGCCCACACCGGTGGGGCCCAGGAAGATGAAGGAGCCGATGGGCCGGTTCTCATCCTTCAGCCCGGCACGTCCCCGGAGGATGGCCTCGCTGACGGCGGTGACGGCCTGGTCCTGGCCGATGACCCGCCTGTGGAGGATCTCCGGCAGGCGCAGCAGCTTCTCCTTCTCGCTCTCCACCAGCTTGCTGACGGGGATGCCGGTCCACTTGCTGACCACCTCGGCGATCTCCTCCTCGGTGACCTCCTCCTTCAGCAGATGGTCGTCCTTGCCGGCGTCCACCCGCTGCCGCTCCTCCTCCAGCTGCTTCTCCAGGGCGGGGAGGGTGCCGAACTTCAGCTGGGCCATCTTCTCCAGGTCGTACTGGCGCTCCGCCTCCTCCATCTGGTGCTTGGTGTCCTCGATCTCCTGCTTGATGCGCTTGACCCCGGCGATGGACTGCTTCTCCGTCTCCCACTGGGCCCGCATGGCGTCGTTCTTGTTTTTCAGCTCCGCCAGCTCCTGCTCAATGTGCTGGAGGCGCATTTTCGAGCCGTTATCCTCCTCCTTGCCCAGAGCCTGCTTCTCGATCTCCAGCTGCATGATCTTCCGGCTGATCTCGTCCAGCTCCGCAGGCATGGAGTCAATCTCCATGCGGATCTTGCTGGCGGCCTCGTCCATCAGGTCGATGGCCTTGTCCGGGAGGAATCGGTCGGTGATATACCGGTCGGAGAGGGTGGCGCAGGCGATGAGGGCCCCGTCGGTGATCCGCACGCCGTGGTGGATCTCAAACCGCTCCTTCAGCCCCCGGAGGATGGAGATGGTATCCTCCACCGTGGGCTGGTCGATCATGACTTTCTGGAACCGGCGCTCCAGGGCGGCGTCCTTCTCGATATACTTGCGGTACTCGTCCAGGGTGGTGGCGCCGATGCAGTGGAGCTCGCCTCTGGCCAGCTTGGGCTTGAGGAGGTTCCCCGCGTCCATGCTGCCCTCGGTGCGGCCAGCCCCCACGATGTTGTGGAGCTCGTCGATGAAGAGGATGATCCGCCCCTCGCTCTTCTCCACCTCGTCCAGCACGGCCTTCAGCCGCTCCTCGAACTCGCCCCGGTACTTGGCCCCGGCGATGAGGCTGCCCATGTCCAGGGCGAAGATGGTCTTGTCCTTCAGCCCTTCGGGTACGTCGCCGTTCAAGATCCGCTGGGCCAGGCCCTCCACCACGGCGGTCTTGCCCACGCCGGGCTCGCCGATGAGGACGGGGTTGTTCTTGGTCTTCCGGGAGAGGATCTGAATGGTGTGGCGGATCTCCGCGTCACGGCCGATCACCGGGTCCAGCTTCCCCTGCCGGGCCGCCTCCACCAGGTCCCGGCCGTACTTGGTCAGAGCCTCATAGCTCTCCTCCGGGTTCTGGCTGGTGACCCGCTGGCTGCCCCGGACCTTGGTCAGGGCTTGCAGGAGCTTCTCCTTGTCGATGCCGTAGCGGCGGAAGATGGCGGCGCTGGGGGTGCCGTTCTCCTCCACCAGAGCCAGGTACAGGTGCTCCACGGAGACGTACTCGTCCTTGAACTGCTCCGCGGTCTTCTCCGCGTCCACCAGGAGCTTGGCGAAGCGGCGGCTGGCGTAGAGCTGGTCGCTGCTTCCGGAGACCTTGGGCAGACGGTCGATCTCCCGCTGGACCTCCCCCATCAGGGTGTTCACATCCAGCCCCATGTAGGTCAGCAGCCGGGGCACCAGCCCCTCCCGCTGGCGCAGCAGGGCCAGGTGGAGGTGCTCCCCCTCCAGCTGCTGCTGGCCGTTCTCGATGGCGATATTCTGGCAGTCGGCGATGGCCGCCTGGGCGTTCTGGGTATACTTATCAAAATTCATTCTTCCTGCCTCCTTGCAGGGGCCCCGGCGTCCCCGCCGAGGCCCTGGTTTCATTTCATGTTCATTGTACACCCGTTCGACGCCGTTGTAAAGAAGAAAGTTAGCACTCTCATGTCGAGAGTGCTAACTTTCTGTGAACTGGCTGTGAATTTTACGAAAGGGCCCCTTCCCCCGAGAGCAGCTCGATTCCGGTGGCCGTGATCTGGGCGGGATAGGACTCCCGGATCATACCGTCGAAGGTAACGGCGATCTCTTCGCCCGCCTCCAGATCCGGGACCTCCTCCACACCGGCGAGGGAGACCATAAAGCGGTCCGCGCTGGCCAGGATGTCCTCCCCCTCCAGGGGCTCCACCAGCAGCCAGCCGTCGTGGACCTCCAGCACCGTGGCGCCGAAGGTGGTCTCCGCGGCGCCGGCGTCCCCCGTGTCGCCGGCGTCTCCTGTGTCATCACCGCCGGCGGTGTCGCTGGTGGTCTCTCCGCTGCTCTCCGGAGCCGCGCCGTCGGCGGCGCCGCTGGTGTTGCTGCCGCTGCCGCCCATGCCGCCCAGGAGCCCCAGGCGGACCGCGCCGAAGCCCAGGCCCGCCACCACCACGAGGCAGGCGGCCAGGGCGGCGTACCGCCGCCAAGCAGAGGGCTTTCTGTGGAATACGTAGTTCTGCGCCGCCTCGATGAGGTCCTCCCGGACGGCGGTGATGGCATCGAAGAGGATCTCCGCCTTCTCCCGCTTCATACGGCCACCCCCTCCCGCTCCAGGCTCCGCCGCAGGCTCTCCCGCAGCCGCAGCAGCCGCTTGGTCAGGGCGTTGGGGCGGACCCCCAGCTCAAGGGCCAGGTCCTTCACGGCGTCCCCGTTCCAATACCGGCGGAGGAACAGCGCCCGGTCCTCCTCCCCCAGGCCGTCCAGCCAGCGGCTGATCAGCTCCCCCAGCTCCCCGGCCTCCACCGTCCGCTGGATGTTCTCCGGGGCGGGGACGCAGTCGGACAGCTCGCTTAAAAGGACCTCCGCCCCGCCGAAGCGCTTCTGGGCCCGGCTGGCACGGTAGCGGGAGATGGAGAGGTTGCGGATGATGGTCCCCAGGTAGGCCCGGAGGCTGCCGGGGCGCTGGGGCGGCATGGTGTCCCAGCAGCGGCCGTAGGTGTCGCTGACGCACTCCTCGCTGTCCTGGAAGCTGTGCAGGATGTTCATGGCAATCTTGTGACAGAAAGCGCCGTACTTGCTGTCCGTCTCCGAGATGGCCCGCTCGTCCCGGAGCCAGTACAGGTCGATGATCTGGATGTCCTCCATGGTCTTTCCCCCTTTCACCTGTCAGGACGCTTTTTTTCGTTTCATGTGCCGCCAGTGTAGCATAAAATTTTCGTTCCCGCAACGGCTCCGTGATTGTCAACGCCCCCCGTCTGTGGTATACTTGCCCCAAACGACGCCAAAAACCTACGGGAGGCCAAGCCATGCGGATCGTAATGAAAATCGGCACCTCCACCCTGACCCACGGCACCGGGAAGCTGAATATCCGGCGGGTGGAGGAGTTGTGCAAGGTGATGAGCGACCTGAAGAACGCCGGGCACGAGATCGTGCTGGTGTCCTCCGGGGCCATCGCCATGGGGGTGGGGAAGATGAACCTCACCCGGAAGCCCACGGACATTCCCAGCAAGCAGGCCCTGGCAGCCATCGGCCAGTGCGAGCTTATGTACATCTACGACAAGCTGTTCTCTGAGTACCACCACACCGTGGCCCAGGTGCTCCTCACCAGCAGCGACGTGGAGGACAGTCACCGGCGCTTCAACTTCCAGAACACCCTCTTCCGGCTCCTGGAGATGGGGGCCCTGCCGGTGATCAACGAGAACGACACCGTGGCCACGGCGGAGATCGCCGTGGGAGACAACGACACCCTGGGGGCCATCGTGGCGGTGAACGTCCGGGCGGACCTGCTGATCCTCATGAGCGACATCGACGGGCTCTACACCGCCGACCCCCGGAAGGACCCAGCCGCCCGGCTGATCCCCCGGGTGGAGCGCCTGACGCCGGAGATCCTGGCCCTGGCCGGGGACGCGGGCACGGAGCTGGGCACCGGCGGCATGGTCACCAAGCTCCGGGCCGCCGGCATGTGCATGGAGGCCGGCTGCGATATGATCATCATGAACGGCTCCCGCCCCGCCGACCTGTACCGGGCGGCGGATGGTGAGGAGATCGGCACCCGGTTCATCGGAAAAAAGGAGGCTGCCCTATGATCACCACCCACGACATCCTGCTCGCGGCCCGTGGGGCCCGGCCCGCCCTCCAGCGGGCCTCCACGGAGGCGAAGAACGCCGCCCTGCTGGCCATGGCGGACGCCCTGGAGCGAAACGCCGCCGCCATTCTGGCGGCCAACGCGCAAGATATGGAGGCCGCCCGGGGACACATCAGCGAGGTGATGCTGGACCGGCTGGCCCTGACGGAGGGGCGGATCGCCGGGATGGCCGAGGGCGTGCGGCAGGTGGCGGCCCTCCCCGACCCGGTGGGCCAGGTCCTCCGGGAGGTCAAGCGGCCCAACGGCCTCGTCATCCGCCGGGTGGCGGTGCCCATGGGGGTCATCGCCATCATCTATGAGAGCCGCCCCAACGTCACCTCCGACGCGGCGGCCCTGGCGGTGAAGGCCGGCAGCGCCTGCGTCCTCCGGGGGGGCAAGGAGGCCTTCCGGTCCGCCAACGCCATCGTGGCCGCTCTAAAGGAGGGGCTTACGGCGGCGGGCCTGCCGGCGGACCTGGTGAATCTGGTCCAGGACACCAGCCGGGAGAGCGCCCGGGAGCTGATGACCGCCGCGGGGCTGGTGGACCTGCTGATCCCCCGGGGCGGCGCGGGGCTGATCCGCTCCTGCGTGGAGAACGCCACGGTCCCCTGCGTGGAGACCGGCACCGGCATCTGCCACGTGTATGTGGACGCCGAGGCCGACCTGGACATGGCCCTGAACATCATCAACAACGCCAAGACCAGCCGCCCCAGCGTGTGCAACGCCGAGGAGGTGTGCCTGGTCCACAGCGCCGTGGCGGAACGGTTCCTGCCCCGGCTGCGGAAGCTCCTGACGGATGACCGGGCCGCCGCCGGGCTGGTCCCGGTGGAGCTGCGGCTGGATCAGCGGGCCGCCGCCATCATCTCCGGCACCCCCGCGGGGGAGGCGGACTTCGACACGGAGTTCTTAGACTACATCCTGGCCGTCAAGGTGGTGGACAGCGTGGAGGAGGCCATCGCCCACATCGCCGCCCATTCCACCCACCACTCCGACGCCATCGTTACCGATGACGAGGCCGCCGCCGGGCAGTTCCTCGCCCTGGTGGACAGCGCGGCGGTGTACTGGAACGCCTCCACCCGGTTCACCGACGGCGGGGAGTTCGGTCTGGGCTGCGAAATGGGCATCTCCACCCAGAAGCTCCACCCCCGGGGACCCATGGGGCTGGAGGAGCTGTGCACCTATAAATATGTCATCACCGGCTCCGGGCAGGTGAGATGATGCTTGTTGGGAGTTCCGGGGCCTCCCCGGCCCCGGACCCCGGTCCACTTTTTGTTCGTGCAAAAAGTGACCAAAAACACGCTCAGGGGGCAGGTCGCCCCCTGAGAACCCCTCAATATTCTGTATTTGTCATCGCTGCGGCTGCGGCAGTTCTTTCGCGGGCGCCTGCCGCAGCGCATCAGATTTTTGCCTCTGACTGGGCAATGGGCCCTTTGGCCTCCACCCCTTGCGGCGGATGGTTCGAGATGTTTTATCCTGCGTAAATGTTGGCGCAGGCCGGAGGTCTGCTTATCTTTCTTACCCACAAGCAAAACGGAGTAAGTGCCCTGTGGGTATTCGCGTCAAAAGTTTTCTTTTGATACTTTTCTTTTTTAAAAGAAAAGTATGTAGACCTGAAAATGGGGGTAATTGGTATGAGTGCGTACACATTTGGTTTTATTGGCGCGGGGAACATGGGGGCGGCGCTGGCCAGGGCGGCCTGCCGGACACTGCCGGCGGGGGAGATCATTCTGTCCAACCGGACGGCGGCGAAGGCGGAGGCGCTGGCGGGGGAGCTGGGCTGTGCCGCCGGGGACAACCGGACGGTGGCGGCGGAGGCGGCGTACATCTTCCTGGGTGTGAAGCCCCAGATGATGGCGGGGCTTCTGTCGGAGATCGCCCCGGTGCTGGCGGAGCGGCGGGACAGCTTCGTGCTGGTGACCATGGCCGCCGGGCTGACCATGGAGAGGATCGCCGCCATGGCCGGCGGGGACTATCCGGTGATCCGCATTATGCCCAACACCCCCTGCGCCGTGGGGGCCGGGGTGGTGCTCTACGACGCCAACGAGCGGGTCTCGGAGACCGCCCTGGAGAAGTTCACGGCGGGCATGGCCGGGGCGGGGCTCCTGGACCGGCTGGAGGAGCGGCTCATCGACGCGGGCAGCGCCGTGGCAGGGTGCGGCCCCGCCTTCCTGTGCCTGTTTTTGGAGGGACTGGCCGACGGCGGGGTGGCCTGCGGCCTTCCCCGGCAGAAGGCCCTGCGGTACGCCGCCCAGATGGCGGCGGGCACCGCCCAGCTCATGCTGGCGACGAACCAGCACCCCGGCGCCATGAAGGACGCGGTGTGCTCCCCCGGCGGCTCCACCATCGCCGGGGTCCGGGCCCTGGAGCGGGCCGGGCTCCGCTCCGCCGCCATGGAGGCGGTCATCGCCGCCCTGGAGCGGAACCAGGAGCTTGGCAAATAGGACACAGCAAACACGAAAAAGCGAGCCCCGGCCGGCGCCTAAAGGCGCCGGCCGGGGCGTTGTCTCTCAAGGAAAAAACTCACTTCTGGGCGGTTGGATCCGCCAGGGCGGCGTCCACGTTTCCGGCGATGCGCTCCAGCAGGGCATACAGCTGCCGCCGCTCCTCCGGTGTAAAATCCCGGAACAGGATCCCAGCGTACCGCCGCTGGACCTCCCGGCCCGCCTCCACCATCTCCTCCGCCGCCGGCAGCAACCGCAGGTGGATCACCTTCCGGTTCCCCGGCTGATAGTACCGCTCCAGCAACCCACGCTCCGCCAAGCTCTCCACCCCGGCGGACACGTGGGACTTGGCCAGGTGGCGCAGCTCCACGATGTCCCGGGCGGTGTCCTTTCCCGGGTTATTGGCCAGAAACAGGAGGATATCCATCTCCAGCTGGGTCAGCCCCAGATGAGACAGCAGCGGTGCGAAGAGCTGGCCGTAGAGCTTCCGCAGCCCCTGGGACCGGAGAAAAAACGCGGGCAGCACCATCACCCGCCCCCTTTCGCTCATTTTCGAACGGAGCATACCACGGGCGGCGCTTTCTGTCAAGGGCTGCCGGCGGTTTTCCCCCTTGTTACCCGGGCCGGGGCGTGGTATACTGCTGTCAAACCATGGAAGCGGAGGAGATCGGAATGAGCGGCACACTGTACCTGGTGGCGACCCCCATCGGGAACCTGGGGGACTTCAGCCCCCGGGCCCTGGAGACCCTGGAGGCGGCGGACTTCATCGCCGCCGAGGACACCCGGGTGTCCCTCAAGCTCCTCAACCACTTCGGCGTGAAGAAGCCCCTTGTGAGCTACCACCAGCACAACCAGGCCTCCGCCGGCCAGACCATCCTCTCCCGGCTCCTGGCCGGGGAGAGCTGCGCCCTGGTCACCGACGCGGGGACCCCCGCCGTCAGCGACCCCGGGGAGGACCTGGTGCGGCTGTGTGCCCAGAACGGCGTGGCCGTTCAGGCCATCCCCGGCTGCTGCGCCCTGGTCTCCGCCCTGGCGGTCAGCGGCCTGCCCACCGGCCGTTTCGCCTTCGAGGGGTTCCTCCCTGTCAATAAAAAGGAACGCCGGGCCCGGCTCCAGCCCCTGCGGACAGAGGAGCGGACCATGATCTTCTACGAGGCCCCACACAAGCTGGTGAACACCCTGGAGGACCTGCTGGAGGCCCTGGGGGACCGGCCCGCCGCCCTGTGCCGGGAGCTGACCAAGCTCCACGAGGAGACCGTCCGCACTACCCTCTCCCAGGCCCTGGCCCACTACCGGGAGAACGCTCCCCGGGGGGAGTTCGTGCTGGTGGTGGCGGGGGCGGAGCCGGCGGAGGAGGCGGAGATCTCCCTGGAGGATGGGGTCCGGCTGGTGCTGGCGCGGCGGGCCGCCGGAGAGCGGATGAAGGACGCGGTGCGGCAAGTGGCCGCCGACACGGGCCTGAACCGGAACGAGCTGTACGCCGCGGCCCTGGCCGCCGGCGGGTCCGGAGCCTGAAAGTCAAAATCTGTCTGAAGTCAGGGGAGGTATTGCTTTGACAGAAAAAGAGAAGTCCCACGCGGAAATGCTGTACCAGCCGGGGGACCCGGAGCTGGCGGCGGAGCGGGACGAGACGGTAAAGAAGCTGTACGAATACAACAGCCTTCACCCCCTGGACCGGGACGGCAGGAGGGCGGCTATTCAGAAGATCTTGGGAAAGACCGGGCTGAGCTGCACGGTGGAGCAGCCCTTTTTCTGCACATACGGATACAACATCACCGTGGGGGACAACTTCTTTCTCAACGTCAATGGAAAGCTGATGGACAGCGGGAAGATCACCATTGGAGACAACGTCTTTATCGCGCCCAACGTCTGCATCATCACTGAGGAGCACGCCATGGACGTGGAACAGCGGGCCGCCGGCCTGGAGTACGCGCGCCCGGTCACCATCGGCGACAACGTCTGGATCTGCGCGGGGGCACTGATCCTGCCCGGCGTTACCATTGGCGAGGGCAGCGTGATCGGCGCCGGGAGCGTCGTCACCAGGAGCGTTCCGCCCAGATGTCTCGCCGC
>LHCFR02800__coassemble_680_pt1 | contig 24851 bp, 24 predicted proteins | sample LHCFR02800__metabat2_high_PE_050 | metagenome-assembled genome bin LHCFR02800 | reverse complement strand
TCCTTGAGATTTTCCAGGAGCAGGGCGGGAGTGTCCAGACCATAGGGGCACTTGGACGCGCACTGGTTGCAGTGGACACAGCTTGTGATCTGCTCCATCTTCTCCTGCCACTCCTGGGTGAGCCAGGCCTGGGTGGGGGCACGGCGGAGCATCAGGGACATGCGGGCGCACTGGTTGATCTCGATGCCCTGGGGGCAGGGCATACAGTACCCGCAGCCCCGGCAGAAGTTCCCCGCCAGTTCCCGGCGGTCTTTCTCGATCACCGCCCGGAGCCCGTCGTCCAGGGCGGGCGGCTGCTTCTCATAGTTTAAGAACTCCTTCAGCTCCCAGCCCCGCTGGATGCCCCAGATGGGCAGCACGTTGTCAAACTGAAGCATGTAGGCATAGGCGGCGGAGGAGTTGTTGATGGTGCCGCCGGCCAGGGCCTTCATGGCGATGAAGCCCATATCCTTCTCCCGGCACTGGCGGACCAGGTCCAGCTCCTTGTCCGAGGAGAGGTAGCTGAAGGGGAACTGGAGCGTCTCGTACAGCCCGGAGTCGATGGCCTCCTGGGCTACGTGGAGGCGGTGGTTGGTGATGCCGATGTGGCGGACCTTCCCCTGGGCCTTGGCCTCCAGCATGGCCTCGTACAGCCCGGTGCCGTCCCCGGGCTTGGGGCAGAAGTCCGGGTTGTGGAACTGGTAGAGGTCCACGTAGTCCGTCCGCAGCAGCTTCAGGGACGTCTCCAGGTCCTTCCAGAAGTCCTCCCCCGTCTGGGCGGGGGTCTTGGTGGCGATGTAGAGCTTCTCCCGCATCCCATCGAAGGCCGCCCCCAGCTTTTCCTCGCTGTCGCTGTAGGAGCGGGCGGTGTCAAAAAAGCGGATGCCGCCGTCGTAGGCCCGCCGCAGCAGCGCCACCGCGTCCTCCAGGCTGATCCGCTGGATGGGCAGGGCGCCGAAGCCGTTCTTGGGGACGGTGATCTCCGTTCTCCCCAGCCGTACGTTTGCCATTTTTCTCATTCCTCCCCTGTGGTTGCTTTCCATGGCGTGTTCCCAAAATTTGATAGTACCATTATAGCAGAACGGGGAGAGCGGTCAAGTCCGGCCGGGGACCCGCCGGGGCAGTTTTTTGAAAAAATTCCTCCGGAGCGTCCGCCGCGGACAAAGTGCCGGCGCGGTCCACATATTCTGATAGAAGGCGTCACATACTATCCCCGGCAAAACCCCAACCTGAACAACAAGGAGGAACGATTCATGACTTCTCAGAACAACGGCTGCGCCTGCACGCCCAACAAGGCCATCCACTGCTCCGTCCAGAACTGCGCCTACCACTGCAAGAACGAGCAGTACTGCGGCCTGGACACCATCCAGGTGGGCACCCACGAGGCCAATCCCACCATGGACCAGTGCACCGACTGCCAGAGCTACAAGAAGATGCAGTAACGGGACGCGGCCCCGCCCGGCGGGGCCGGCCTACATAGCCGCGGAGAGGAGGAGGCACGCCATGACGGACAAGGGGAAAAACGGACTGGCCGGGGCCGCGGCGGGACTGGTCAACGGCCTGTTCGGCGGAGGCGGGGGCTCGGTGCTGCTGCCGCTGCTGAACCGGTGGGGGACTTTGGCGCCCCGGGCGGCCTTCGCCACCTGTCTGGCCGCCATCTACCCCATGTGCTGCGTGTCCGCCGTGGTATACCTGTTCCAGGTCCGGCCTGCCCTGGAGACGGTGCTGCCCTATCTGGCCGGCGGGCTGGCGGGGGGCGTGGCGGGGGGCCTGACCTTTCAGAAGGTGCCGGTGCGGCTTTTGAAGGCCCTCTTCGGGGCCTTCCTGGTCTACGGCGGCGTGAGGTACCTGCTGTGACGGACTGGCTGCTTCCCTTTGTGACAGCACTGGCCGCCGGGGTCCTCTCCAGCTGGGGCGTGGGGGGCGGCACCCTGCTGCTGGTGGCAATGACCCTGCTGCTGGGGGTGGAGCAGCTGGAGGCCCAGGCCATCAACCTCCTCTTCTTTCTGCCCACCGCCGGGGCGGGTCTCTTCTTCCACCGGAAAAATGGCCTGCTGGACCGGCAGGTTTGGCGGCAGACCGCCCTCCCCGGGGCGGCGGTGTCCCTGGCGGCCGCCCTGGCGGCCTCTGCGGTGGACACAGGCCTGCTGCGAAAGCCCTTCGGCCTGTTCCTGCTCTGGAGCGGCGGGACCATGCTCCTGGGGGCCTTCCGCCGCCCCGATTCCGGTCAAACAGAGGAGTAATCGGGCGGTGTTTGTCGAGGTGAACAAAAGACTAGGAAAATTTTGAGGATTATTCATAGAATTTTAACCCATATTACCGGGACTTGTGATATAGTATAGACAGTCAGACGGCGAAACCGTCTGGCCGGCATAGATGAAAAGGACCGTGAGAAAGGGACCATCGCTCATGAATATTCTGTTCCTGTTGACACCCAAGTCGGATTGCGCCTATGTGCGGGAGGAGGACACCATCCGGCAGGCCCTGGAGCGCATGTCGGCGGCGGGCTTCGCCGCGGTGCCCATTCTGGCAAAGGACGGGACCTACCGGGGCACCCTGACGGAGGGCGACCTGCTGTGGGCCATCAAAAAGCTTTACCTGATGGATATGAAGGAGGCGGAGAGCCACGGCATCATGGAGATCCAGCGGCGGAAGGACAACCAGGCGGTGTCTGTCACCACCCCGGTGGAGGATCTGCTGACCACCGCTGTGGACCAGAACTTTGTTCCCGTGGTGGACGACCGGGGGACCTTCATCGGAATCGTCACCCGGAAGGCCATCATGCAGTACTGTATGGATACGTACATATTTGCCAAGCGGGCCCAGCCGGTCCACGCGGGCTGAGGAAAGCGCGGCGCGGAACGGGCCAGGCAGAAAAACGAGACAGCCGGGGAAGGGCAAAGCCCTTCCCCGGCTGTGTGCGTTCGCCTGGACTATTGGTCAAAGCTCCCGGCCCGGTCCTGAATCACCAGGATGCGGACCATGTCGCGGCTCAGATCCAGGCTCTGGCCGTCGCCGCCCAGATAGCCCTTGTCAATGAGCTTCTGGACCGTCTCCCGGGCCCAGTCCGGGCACTCGGCCACCGTGTTGTACCGCATCTCTTCCACCTCCTCATCGAATGTGGGCCGTACAGCCCCCGCGATCAGCGAGAGCCGTCTGGTCCGCCGTTCCACCGCCCCGCCGTCGGCGTCGCTGGCGGCGCTGGTGTTGCCCTCGATGGCGGAGACGCGGGAGCCGTCCACGGCCTCCACGATGCCGCAGTGGTCCGTGGCCGCTCCGCCGGGAAAGTCGTAGATCACCACGTCCCCCGGCCGGTACCCCTTGGTCACCCAGCACCCGGCGGCCTGCGCCGCCCGCATGAGAGCTCCGCAGGACGCTGTGCGGGTGGGAAGCTTGACGCTAGCCCGGTCAAACACCCACTGCACAAAGACCATGCACCAGGGGTACGCCGCCCCGCTGACCTCCCGGCCGTAGTACCAGGTGTTGTACTTGACCTTGTTGGAGCCGGGCGGATCTTCCTTCACGCCGAGCTGGCGCCGCGCCAGCTCCAGCAGGCTATTGATTGTCGCCATGATCATCCCCTCCATCCAGGATATTCTGCAGCTTCTGGGATTGAGACCCGAAGTAGAAGGAAATCACCATCAGAAAGATGGTGAGGAAGTCGGTGCCGCCCACCACGCCGGTGACGGCCAGGTAGGCGAACACGCCGGTAAGCACCAGCGTGACAATGGACTTTACGCTCAGCAGGACCGACAGGCGCTTCAAAATGGTTTCATTCACGGGGCGTTATCTCCTTTCTTGAGGATCGTCTTCAGGCAGAGCAGCAGGAGCTCCCCGCCGAAGAAGCCCAGGATGATGGCCAGCAGGCTGGCGGGGTCGTGGCCTGTCCGGGACAGTATCCGCAAAGACCAGATACTGGCCCCGCTGGCGAAGGCCACACAGTAGAGCACCGTCACCTTGGCGAACAGGTGGGGCACGGTCTTGGCCCAGGCCCGGAGCCGGGCCGCCGGCCCCGGCGCCTTTCGCCTGCCCCTCATGACTTCCTAGCCGCCTTCAGGTCCCGGATGTCGTGTTCCGCCTCCTGCATCCGGCCCTCCAGCTTGTACGTCCGTTCCACCAGACTATTGTGGGCGGCCACCCTCTTTTCCAGCTGTTCAATGCGGTAGGTGGTCAGCTTGTTGGACACCAGAATGCCTCCGAAGGTCCCCGCCAGGGTCCCCACCAGGCTCATCCCCGCCACAGCCAGGGTTGTCCAGTCCATGATCCGCTCACCGCCCCTCTGATTCTTGTCGTTCTTGTCATACCGACGCCTCCCGTCCCGAAGCCAGGGACCAGGCTCCGCCGCGGGCCGGTCCCCTCTCTCTTGATTGTTGTCCGCTCCCATTTGAGAGACTCCACAATATGGGGCGGATACGGCCCCTTGTTGCACACCGGCGTACAACACGGGGAGGAAAATTTTCCTCCAAAGCCCGGAAAAGGCGGGGCGAAACAAAAGCGGCGGGCCCAGGGACCGTCTGATCCCTGGCCCCGCCGCTCCATGGGCCGAAGATAGAAGCTTACAGATTGGTCTTTTTCAGCCGGGCGATGATGGGCCAGCTCAGCAGGCCGCCGCAGATCGCCGTGACCCCCTGGGGCCAGGAGAACATGATGGACATCATGTTGGTCTGCTGCTCCGGCAGGGAGGCCGCCGCCAGGACCAGAGGCACCGTCAGCCACAGGAAGGCGCACTTCACCACGGCCCCCGCCAGCATGGCGGGGACGTGCCAGGCGGGCCGCCGGGCCAGCAGGCCGTAGACCACGCACAGCAGGGCGTTGCCGATGGCCACCATGGGGGTGACCACCACCTGGCTGATGCCGAAGAAGGCCGCCAGGAGGGAGGACAGCACGCCGATGACCGCCCCGGAGGCGATGCCGGCCCGGGCGGTGAACACCAGGAGGATGCAGTTGACCAGGGTGCCGGTGATGAGCTGCTGGACGCTGAAGGGGCCGAAGATGGTGGCGATGCTGGGGATCCTGCTGCCCAGGAACTGGGCCACCACCACCAGGGCCACGCCCATGGCGGTGACGGCGATCCACTTAGCGGGATTCTGCTTGATCATGGTTGATTTCTCCTTCTGCATTTTTGAAAATTCACTCTGTCACAGTTTTTGCGTAGGCGGTCTTGGCGGACACGCCGGGGAGCATCCCCAGCTTCCCGCTCAGGGCGCTGATGACGTCGCCGGGGGCGCACACCGCCACGCTGATGAGGCTCAGGCCCTCCTGGCGGCAGGGCAGCCCCATGCGGCCGATGATGTGCTCCCGGTAGTCGTGGAGAATGGCGTTGAGCCGCTCCACCGAATCCGGGTCCTCCACCACGATGGCCACCAGAGCGATCCGTTTTTCCATGGTCTCTCCTTTCCCGGGCCGAAGCCCGTCCTTTTTGACAGTTGAAAACGCCCATGCCGAAAAGGCATGGGCGTTCTCCGGCCTCTCCGGGCCGGGAAAAACCGCTTCCATGCCTTTCCCCTCGGGACGGACCCTCGGGGGCAGGACATTCGCTGATTCCCTATGTGGTTTTACGTTTCCCTCGGCGGAGCCGGCGGCATCTGCCAGGCGTGGTGGTCGGTGTGGAGCAGGTGGTGGCTCCGCTGGCCGCAGGGCTTCTCCAGGTAGTCCCGGTACAGAGTCCGGACGTCCTCGTTTTCGTGGCTGAAGCGGACCCGCTCCCCCTTGTCCAGCTCCCACAGGGCGCTGCCCCGGTACTCGGCCATCTCCACGCCGTCCACGATGGGCTGCCCGCCGCCGCCGGCGCAGCCGCCGGGGCAGGCCATAACCTCCACAAAGTCGTAGTGGACGTCCCCCCGGCGGAGGGCCTCCAGCAGCTTCCGGGTCCGGCCCAGGCTGCTGACCACCGCCACCCGAACCACGCCGGCTCCGGGGATGTTGAAGGCGGCCTCCTTCCAGGTTCCGTTGTCCATGCCCCGGACCGCCCGGAAGGTGTCGGCGTTGGGGTTCCGTCCGGTGATCAGGTAGTAGGCGCTGCGCAGTGCCGCGTCCATGACGCCGCCGGTGGCGCCGAAGACCACCGCCGCCCCGGTGCTGGTGCCCAGGGGGCTGTCGAAGGCGCTCTCCGGCAGATTTTCCACCTGAATGTGGTCGCTGCGGACCATCCGCACGAACTCCCGGGTGGTGAGGACGATGTCCACATCCGGGTCGCCGCAGGCGTCCCGCAGGGGCTCCAGGGCGGCCTCCTCCTTCTTGGCCAGACAGGGCATGATGGAGATGACCTTTATCTTGTGGGGGTCCACGCCAATCTTCTCCGCGAAGTAGCTCTTGGCCACCGCGCCGAACATCTGCTGGGGACTCTTGGCGGTGGAGAGGTTATCGGTGAACTCCGGGTAGTTGCTCTTGACGAAGCGGACCCAGCCGGGGCAGCAGGAGGTGAACATGGGCCAGGCGTAGTCCTCCCGGTGGGTGAACCGCTCCACGAACTCGCTGCCCTCCTCCATGATGGTCAGGTCTGCGCCGAAGTTGGTGTCGAACACGTAGTCGAAGCCCAGGCGCTTGAGGGCGGTGACCATCCTGCCGGTGGTCTCCGGGCCGGGGGTCAGGCCGAATTGCTCCGCCCAGGCCACCCGCACCGCCGGGGCCACCTGGACCACGGTGGTGATCTCCGGGTCCGCCAGGGCGTCCAGCACCGGCTCCGTGTCGTCCCGCTCCCGCAGGGCGGCGGTGGGGCAGTGGGTGACGCACTGGCCGCAGAAGGCGCAGTCCGCCTCCCGGATGGTCCGGTTGTGGCTGACGTTGACGGACACCCGGGAGCCGGTCCCCGCCACGTCCCAGATGTTCAGGGACTGGATCTTGTCGCAGACCTGGATGCACCGCATACACTTGATGCACTTGCTCTCCTGGCGGATCAGGGGGGCGGAGCGGTCCCACTGGCTCTTGCGGATGTCTATGGGGTAGGGGATGTACAGCAGATTGGCCTCCATGGCCATCTTCTGCAGCTCGCAGTTGCCGCTGCGGACGCAGAAGGCGCACTGGCAGTCGTGCTGGGAGAGGATGAGGCGCAGGTTGGTGCGCCGGGCGGAGCGGACCCGGGGGCTGTTGGTGTGGACCACCATTCCCTCCTGGACGGGGTTGTTGCAGGCGGTGACCAGCTTGTCGATGCCCTCCACCTCCACCACGCAGACCCGGCAGGCGCCGATCTCGTTGAGGCCCTTCCAGTAGCACAGGCTGGGGACGGGGGTGCCGGCCAGCTTCGCGGCCTCCAGGAGGGTGGTGTTCTCCGGCACCTCCAGCGCCACGCCGTTGACGGTGAGCTTTACCATTTCTCCTTCCTCCCTCCCTTGAAGATGCCGTAGCCGAAGTGGTCGCAGCGCAGGCACCGGGCGCTCTCCTCCATGGCCCCCTGCTCGGTGAGACCGCACTCGATGCACACGAAGTCGTGCTTGCGCTCGGCGGCCTCCCGCTCGGTGGTGTTCACCCGGCCGTGGGGCATCCGGTCGCTGAGGTCCGGGTCGGGGATGTCCACGTCCACGGTGATCTCGTGGCGGAAGCCCAGGTACTCGTCGATGTTGGCCGCCGCCACCTTGCCGGCGGCGATGGCCTTGATGGCGGAGGCGGGGCCGGTGACGCAGTCGCCCCCGGCGTAGACCCCGGCCATGTCCGCCTTGTTCAGCGTGCTGTCGCTGAGGGCCTCGATGGTGCCCCGGTGGATGGGGATGCCGGCGTGCTCAAAGGTCCGGGTCTCGATGCCCTGGCCGATGGCCACCACGATGACGTCCGCCGGCACCCGGACCTCCGGCTGGTCGGCGGCCTTGGGGGCCGGGCGGCCGGAGCGGATCTCGCCGGGCATCTGGGGCTGGACCCACAGGGCCGCGGCCCTGCCCTCCTCGTCGGCTTCAATACGCACCGGGGCCATCAGGGTCAGCAGCTCCACCCCCTCGGCCACGGCGCCCTCCACCTCTTCCACCATGGCGGTCATATCCACCTGGCGGCGGCGGTAGACGCAGGTGACCTTCTCGGCCCCCAGGCGCACGGCGCTGCGGGTCACGTCCATGGCCACGTTGCCGCCGCCGATGACCACCACCCGCTTGCCGGTGAAGTCCGGCAGCTCATTGTCCCCGATCTCCCGGAGCATCTCCACGGCGGAGATGACCCCCCGGCTCTCCTCCCCGGGGATGCCGGTCTTCTTGTCCGTCTGGGCGCCGATGGAGATGTAGACGCTGTCGTACTGGCGGCGCAGCTCCTCAAAGGGGATGTCCTTCCCCACGTCCACCTGGGTGTGGACGGTGATGCCCAGGGAGAGGATGGAGTCGATCTCCCGGTCCAGCTTCTCCCGGGGGAAGCGGTAGCTGGGGATGCCGTAGCGGAGCATGCCGCCCAGCTGGCGGCGCTTCTCATAGACGGTGACCTCGTGGCCCATGAGGGCCAGGTAGTAGGCGGCGGAGAGGCCGCCGGGCCCGCCGCCGATGATGGCCACCCGCTTGCCTGTGGGCTCCGCGCACAGGGGCTGGGGCACGTCTCCGGCGGTGTCCACGGCGTAGCGCTTCAGCCCCCGGATGTTCATGGCGTCGTCGATCATGTTCCGGCGGCACCGGGCCTCGCAGGGGTGCTCGCAGATGTAGGCGCAGGCCACGGGGAAGGGGTTGTCCTTGCGGATGAGCCGCACCGCGTCGGCGCTGCGGCCCGCGCGGATCAGGGCGATGTATCCGGGGATGTCCACCCCCGCCGGGCACAGGGCCACGCAGGGCACCGGGTTCTCCAGGCTGCCCAGGCAGCGGTGGTGGTTGATGTGCTCCCAGTAGTCGTCGGCAAAGCCCTTCAGGCCGTTGAGCACCAGCCGGGCGGCGTGCTGCCCGATGGCGCAGGAGGCGGTCTCCTCAATGGAGCGGGCGGTGTCGGCGATGATCTGCATGTGCCGGGGCTTGGCCCTGCCGTCCAGCACATCGGTCAGAAGGGTGGAGAGCTGGGCCAGCCCTACCCGGCAGGGGACGCACTTGCCGCAGGTCTGGGCGTGGCACAGGTTCAGGAAGTTCAGCGCCATGTCCACCGGGCACAGGCCCGGCGGCGAGGCGGCAATCCGGCGCTCCATATCGTGGTAGAGCTGCTCCACCACCATCTGGGCCCGGTCCGGCGTCTTGATATCCAATCTGCTCACGGGCGGTATCGCTCCTTTCGTCTTCTCCTGCGCGGGTTCTGCCGGGCCGCACCGCCCGGCAAAACCCTGATGGCGCGGAAACGTCCCCGTCCCCGCGCCGTCATATAAGCCTCTACGATTATGACATTTTTTTCACGATTTGTCCAGTCCCACAGTGCATAATTTCTCAAAAAAGGGTATAAAACTTCATGCGCCGTGGGCGCGCCGCGATACCAGGCAAATGTGAGGGGCATATGAAGTTTCGCCCATATGGGCCGCATCCTGCGCGAGGCAGGACTGCGGCCCCGCCGGCGAACCGGGCTACCCCAGATGGACGATCTGCTCCACGCCCAGGGAGCAGATCACGGCGCCGGCCTCGGACTGGAGGCCGTGGTTGGCGTTGACCGCCTCCATGACGCTGTTGCGCACCTCTCGGGGCACCACGATGAGAAGGATCTCCTTCTCATCCTGGCGGGTGACGCCCTCCAGGCGCTCCACCTCCTCCTTGGCGACCCAGCGGCCCCGGACCACAGTGCCGCCCCGGGCGCCGGCCTTCCGGGCGGTGGCCATCACGTCGTCGGTAAAGCCCTGGTTGACGGTGATCATAATGAGGCTGCTCTTCTCCTGCATCTCTTCATACTCCTTGTTTTTGTCCAGTTTCGTCCGGGCGTTGACGGCGGCGGCCAGCAGGTTCGACACCGCCTCCAGCGGAATGGCGAAGGCGATGCCCCGTCCGGGGCTGTTGTCGTGGAGGTCATCCTCCAATTTGTCCAGAAGCGCCCTGGCCGCCCCGGCGGGAGCCAGGCTCAGGATGATGTCCTTCTCCGAGCTGCCAAGGCCCAGAATGTCCATGATCTCCGAGGTGGCGGTGCCGGTGCCCTCACAGCGCACGTGGGTGAACACCTGCTCCCGGTCGTAGAGCTTTGTCAGCTTGTTGCCGCAGCCCCGCTCGATGATGGTGACGATCATCACCAGTCTGCTCAGATCTCTCATATCCGCCCCCCTCTCACATGTCGTAGTACAGGATGCTGTCCTCGGCCCGGGCCAGCTCCGCCCGCAGGGCGTCGCTGGCCAGCTTCTTCCGCACCCGGCCGGCCAGGCCCAGGAGCTGGATGGTCACCAGGGGCGTCATGGCCACCATGGCCACCAGACCGAAGGCGTCGGTCATGAAGTTGCCCCCCACCGCCTGGCAGGCGCCCATGGCGAAGGGCAGCAGGAAGGTGGCGGTCATGGGGCCGGAGGCCACGCCGCCGGAGTCGAAGGCCACGCCGGTGAAGATCTGGGGCACGAAGAAGGTCAGGGCCAGGGCGAAGGCGTAGCCCGGCACCAGGAACCACATGATGGACACGCCGGTGAGCACCCGCAGCATGGCCACGCCCACGGACACCGCCACGCCGATAGAGAGCCCCTTGCGCATGGCGCTCTGGGAGATGGAGCCCATGGACACCTCCTCCACCTGCTTGATGAGCACGTGGACGGCGGGCTCGGCGGCCACGATGAAGTAGCCCATGATCATGCCGATGGGGATCAGCAGCCAGGGCTGGTCCCCGGCGGCCACGGTGGCCCCGATGAGCTGGCCGGCGGGCATGAAGCCCACGTTCACCCCGGTGAGGAACAGGACCAGCCCCAAGTAGGTGTAGATCAGGCCGCTGACGATCCGCAGCAGCTGCATCCGCTTGAAGCGCCGGGTGGCCAGCTGAAACAGGAGGAACATCAGGCAGATGGGCACCATGGCCACCGCCACCTCCTCCACATAGTGGGGGATGGCCTGGATAAACTCCTGGGCGGCGTCCCGGGTGGTGGCGATGTCCGCCAGGGAGACGGAGGAGTACTCGGCGCTGTCCGGGGTATAGCAGATGCCCAGGATCATCACCGAGAGGATGGGTCCGATGCTGCACAGGGCCACCAGGCCGAAGCTGTCGCTGGTGGCGTTCTTGTCGCTGCGCACCGAGGCCATGCCCACGCCAAGGGCCATGATGAAGGGCACGGTGATGGGGCCGGTGGTGACGCCGCCGGAGTCGAAGGCCGCCGGGATGAAGTCCTCCGGAACGAACAGGGACAGGGCGAACACCAGGATATAGAAGCCCACCAGCAGGTAGGACAGGGGGATCCGCCATTTGACGCGCAGGAGGGCGATCACCAGAAAGATCCCCACGCCCACCGCCACCGTCAGGATCAGGGTCATGTTGGGCACGGCGGGGATCTGCTCCGCCAGGACCTGGAGGTCCGGCTCCGCCACGGTGATCAGCGCCCCCAGCACGAAGCACAGCAGCACCGGCAGCGCCATATGCTTCGAACGGCTCAGGGACACGCCGATGCCCTGGCCCATGGGGGTCATAGACATGTCCACCCCCAGGGTAAACACGCCGATGCCGCCGATCAGCAGCAGAGCGCCGAAGAGAAAGAGGACGATGGCCCCTGGGGTCAGCGGCGCAATGGTCACGCTCAGCAGCAGAACGATGGCTGTGATGGGCAGGACGGAGGACAGGGATTCCTTGATCTTTTCCATGAGCTGAGGATTGATCCGCACGGTCACGCTCCTTTCCCGCCGCCGTTTCCCGGCGGCGGCTGTTTTTTATGCTTTCTTTATATATCATATCAAAAAATCCGGGGCGAAGTACAGAAAAACTTTTGTTTCTTAACAGAAAGTTTAGATTTCGCTCCCAGCCCTTCTCTCCCGGAGGAAACTGTGATATAATCATAAAATTACAAGATTCAATGAAGCATTGGAGCACCTATGGATAGACTTGTCTTTGGCATACTGGCCCATGTGGACGCGGGGAAGACCACGCTGTCCGAGGCCATGCTGTACCTCACCGGGGGCATCCGCCGGCTGGGCCGGGTGGACCACGCCGACGCCTTCCTGGACACCGACGCCCTGGAGCGGGAGCGGGGGATCACCATCTTCTCCAAGCCCGCGGCCCTGACCCTGGGGGACCTGGAGGCCACGCTGCTGGACACCCCCGGCCACGCCGACTTCTCCGCGGAGATGGAGCGGGCCCTGTCGGTCCTGGACTGCGCGGTGCTGGTGGTCAGCGGCGGGGCGGGGGTCCAGGCCCACACCTTGACGCTGTGGCGGCTGCTGCGGGACTACGGCGTCCCCACCCTCCTCTTCGTCAACAAGATGGACCTGCCGGGGGCGGACCGGGAGGCTGTGCTGTCGGAGCTCCGCCGGCGGCTGGACGAGGGGTGCGTGGACTTCAGCCGGGAGGAGGACGAGATCTGGGAGGAGGCGGCGCTGTGCGACGAGGGGGCCATGGAGGCCTACCTGGAGACCGGCGCCCTCTCCGACGAGGCGGTCCGGGACCTGGTGGCCCGGCGGCGGGTGTTCCCCTGCTACTTCGGCTCCGCCCTCCGGCTGGAGGGGGTGGAGGCGCTGCTGAATGGCCTTGCGCGCTTTGCCCCCCGGCGGACCTGGCCGGGGGCCTTTTCCGCCCGGGTCTACAAGATCGCCCGGGACGGCCAGGGCCGGCGGCTGACCTTCCTGAAGGTCACCGGCGGGACCCTCCATGTCCGGGACGCTCTCTCCGGCGGGGAGGGCGAGACCGCCTGGCAGGAGAAGGTGGACCAGATCCGCCTCTACTCCGGGGAGAAGTTCCGAGCGGTGGAGGAGGCCCCGGCGGGGACGGTCTGCGCCGTCACCGGCCTGACCCACACCCGCCCCGGCCAGGGGCTGGGGGCGGAGCCGGAGAGCCGGGCCCCGGAGCTGGAGCCGGTGCTCCGCTACCGGGTGGTGCTGCCCGAGGGCAGCGACGTCCACGCCGCCCTGGGGATGTTCCGGGAGCTGGAGGAGGAGGACCCCATGCTCCGGGTGGTGTGGAGTGAGCCTACCCGGCAGATCCACGTCCAGCTCATGGGCCAGATCCAGCTGGAGGTCCTCCGCCGCCAGCTGGCCGACCGCTTCGGCCTGGCGGTGGACTTCGACCAGGGGGGCATCGTCTATAAAGAGACCATCGCCGCCCCGGTGGAGGGGGTGGGCCACTACGAGCCCCTCCGCCACTACGCCGAGGTCCACCTGCTGCTGGAGCCGTTGCCCACCGGCAGCGGCCTGCAGTTCGCCGCGTGCTGCCCCGAGGACGTGCTGGAGGGCCACTGGCAGCGGCTGATTCTCACCCACCTGATGGAGCGGCCCCACCCCGGGGTCCTCACCGGCTCCGCCATCACCGACATGCGCCTGACCCTGACGGCGGGCCGGGCCCACTTGAAGCACACCGAGGGGGGCGACTTCCGCCAGGCCACCTACCGGGCGGTGCGCCAGGGCCTCATGTCCGCCCAGAGCGTGCTGCTGGAGCCCTGGTACCGCTTCCGTCTGGAGGTCCCCGGGGAGAGCCTGGGCCGGGCCATCAGCGACGTGCAGCAGATGGGCGGCGACTTCAAGCCCCCGGAGACGGCGGGGGAGGAGGCCGTCCTCACCGGCGGGGCCCCGGTGGCCGCCATGTCCGGCTACTGGCGGGAGGTGGCCGCCTACACCCGGGGCCGGGGGCGGCTGGCCTGCGAGGCGGCGGGGTACCGGCCCTGCCGGAGCGCCCAGGAGGTCATGGAGGCCATCGGCTACGACCCTCGCCGGGACATCGACAACCCCGCGGACTCCGTGTTCTGCGCCCACGGGGCGGGGTACACCGTGCCCTGGGACCAGGTGCCGGCCATGGCCCACGTCTCCAGCGGCCTCCAGCTGGACCGGGAGGAGGACGCGGAAGAGGATGTCGCCTCTCCCCGGAGAACCGCCCCGCCGCCGCCCCGGTCAAAAGAGGAGGAGGCGGAGCTCACCGCCATCTTCGAGCGGACCTACGGCCAGGTGAAGCGCCGGGAGCCCCTGCGCCCCGCGGCCAGGCCGGTGGAAGGGACCGTCCGCCGCACCGTGCCGGACCGGCCCCAGGGGCCGGAGTACCTGCTGGTGGACGGGTACAACATCATCTTCGCCTGGGATGAGCTCAAGGAGCTGGCCAAAGTCAACCTGGAGTCCGCCCGGCGGCTGCTGATGGACCTGCTGTGCAACTACCAGGGGTTCAAGAAGTGCGTGGTGATCCTGGTCTTCGACGCCTACAAGGTCAAGGGCAACCCCGGCTCCGTGGAGCGCTGGCACAACATCTACGTGGTCTACACCAGGGAGGCGGAGACGGCGGACACCTACATCGAGCGGGCCACCTACGAGATCGCCCGGGACCACCGGGTCCGGGTGGCCACCTCCGACAGCCTGGAGCAGCTCATCATCCTGGGCCACGGGGCCGTGCGGCTCTCCGCCCGGGAGTTCAAGGCGGAGATGGAGGCGGTGGAGGGCAGCATCCGGGAGATCATCGCCCGGAACAACCGGACCCGGGGGGAGGAGAACACCCTCCGCCGCCGTGCGGTGATCAAGGGCAAAACGGGGGAGACCCCCGGCGGGACCTGAGGCCTGATGTATGGGCCATCCCTGTTGCCAACGCCTCCGGCCTGTGGTATGATACCCTCACGATGAAAGGGAAAAGGAGCGAAGCGCTATGCGATATTTTCTCGCCATCCTGGCCTGCGTGGCCCTGGACCAGGGGGTAAAGCTGTGGACGGTGGCCAACCTGGAGCTCTACGAGTCCGCGCCGCTGATCCCCGGGCTGGTGGAGCTGCTGTATGTGCAGAACACCGGCGGTGGCTTCTCCATCCTCCGGGAGCACACCTGGCTGCTGACCATCGTTACCGCCGCGCTGATGGCGGTCATCGCCGTGATCCTGTGGAAAAAAATATTCCCCCACCCCCTGGCCATGTGGACCCTGACGGCCGTCCTGGGGGGCGGCCTGGGGAACCTGATCGACCGGGTCCGCCTGGGCTATGTGGTGGATATGTTCAACTTCCAGTTCATGACCTGGCCGGTGTTCAACGTGGCGGACATCCTGGTGGTCTGCGGCGTCATCGGCTTCGCGGCCTACTACCTGCTGCTGGACGACAAGGTCCGCCCCCATCCCGCCGGGAAGCGGGAGGCGGGGCGCAGAAAGGAAGGGAGCGGCGATGGCAGAGCCGATCACCCTGCGGACGGGCAGTGAGGCCGCCGGCCAGCGGCTGGACGCCTTCCTGGCCGGGGCGGTGCCGGAGCTGACCCGCTCCGCCGCCCAGCGGCTCATTGGGGAGGGACAGGTGCTGGTCAACGGCAGGGCCCCGGCCAAGAGCCTGAAGCTCTCCGGCGGGGAGACGGTGACAGTGACACTGCCGGAGCCGGAGCCCATCGAGGCCGTGGCCCAGGACATCCCCCTGGACGTGGTGTACGAGGACGAGGACGTGATCGTGGTGAACAAGCCCGTGGGGCTGGTGGTCCACCCCGCCCCCGGCCACAGCGACGGCACCCTGGTCAACGCCCTGCTCCACCACTGCGGCGGCAGCCTCAGCGGCGTGGGGGGCGCCCTGCGCCCCGGCATCGTCCACCGCATCGACCGGGACACCAGCGGCCTCATCATCGCCGCCAAGAACGACTTCGCCCACCAGGCCCTGGCCGCCCAGCTCCAGGACCACACCCTGGCCCGGACCTACGAGGCGGTGGCGGTGGGGAACTTTCTGGAGGACCGGGGCACCGTGGACGCCCCCATCGGCCGCTGCCCGTCGGACCGGAAGAAGATGGCGGTGGTGGACCGGGGGGGCAGGAGCGCGGTGACCCACTGGGAGGTCGTGGAGCGGTTTCCCGGCTATACCCACATCCGCTGCCGCCTGGAGACCGGCCGGACCCACCAGATCCGGGTCCACATGGCCTATATCGGCCACCCCCTCCTGGGGGACACGGTGTACGGGGCCAAAAAGCCGGTGCCCGGTCTGGCGGGCCAGTGCCTCCACGCGGCGGAGCTGCGGTTCCTCCACCCCCGCACCGGAGAGCCGGTGACGGTGGAGGCCCCCCTGCCGGACTGGTTCCGGGCGGTGCTGGAGCGGCTGGGCCGGATGTAGGAGAACGTACAAGACATCGAGAAACAACGCGCCCCGGGGCCATTGCGGCCCCGGGGCGCGGAGAGGAGCGGAGAAAATGGCAGAGGCGGGACAAGCGAGACGGCCCCTGGCCTGCGAGCGGAAGTGGGTGTACCTGCTGCTGATGCTGACGGCGGGCTTCTACGGGGGCTACACCTATACAGTCCGGGGCGGGGTGTTCTGCAACGCCCAGACGGGAAATCTGTTGCTCCTGGCCATGGCCCTGGGCCGGGGGGAGTGGGCGGGGGCGCTGTACTACCTGCCTCCCCTGTGTGCCTACCTGGCCGGCTCCATGCTCTCCGAGGCGGTGGCCACGCCCATCAAGCGCCTGGGCCTGGTCCGCTGGGACACCCTGATGGTGCTCATCGAGGCGGCGGCGGTAGCGGTCCTGGGCTTCCTGCCGGAGACCGCCCCCCACCAGATCGCCCAGGTGACCATCAATTTCCTCTGCTCCATGCAGTACAACACCTTCCGCCAGGCCCAGGACATCCCCATGGCCACCACCTTCTGCACCAACCACGTGCGGCAGGTGGGCGTCGGCCTGGTCCACGCCCTCCACCACCCGGAGGAGCCCCGCTGGCGGCGGAAGGTCCTCAGCCACCTGGAGATGCTGGCGGTGTTCGTGGCGGGCTGCGCCGCCGCCACGGCCCTCAGCGGCGTCTTCCTGGGCCGGACCATCTGGTGGACCTTGCTCCCCCTGGGGATCGTGGGAGGCTGGCTCCTCTACGCCGACCTGAAGGGCGAGCGGGGCCGCCTGGAGCAGGTGCCCAAGGGACACTGAGCCCGGCGCGATGAGACAAGAGACGATAGGGAGGACACGGATATGAGAAAAGTGGCCTTTGTCACCGGCGGCAGCCGGGGGATCGGCCGGGCGGTGGTCCGCCATCTTGCGGCGGAGGGCTGCGCGGTGGGGATCGACTACCTCCAGGCTCGGGACCAGGCCCTGGCCCTGGAGCGGGAGCTGCGGGAGCAGGGCTTCGAGTGCCTGGCGGTCCAGGGGGACGTGTCGGACCGGGAGGCCGTCACCGCCGCCATCCGGCAGGTGGAGGAGGCCTTCGGCCCGGTGTCGGTGCTGGTGAACAACGCCGGGATCGCCGGCCAGCGGCAGTTCCAGGACCTGACGGACTTGGACTGGCGGCGGTTTTTCGCCGTGAACCTGGACGGGGCCTTCTACGCCATCCAGGCGGTGTTGCCCCACATGCTCCACGAGAAGCGGGGGGCCATCGTCAACGTTTCCTCCATCTGGGGCCTCCGGGGGGCCTCCTGCGAGGTGGCCTACTCCGCCTCCAAGGCGGCCCTCATCGGCCTGACCCGGTCCCTGGCCATGGAGCTGGCCCCCTCCAACATCCGGGTCAACTGCGTGGCCCCCGGCGTGATCCACACGGACATGGTGGAGGTCCTGGGGGCGGAGACCCTGGCGGACCTGGCGGACCAGACCCCCATGGGCCGGCTGGGCACGCCGGAGGAGGTGGCCGCCGCCGTGGCCTTCCTGGCCGGGGACAGCGCCGCCTTCATCACCGGGCAGGTCCTCACCGCCGACGGCGGGTTTATCCTGTAGGGGCGTGGGATGGTATGCGGCGTACATCCTTTTCTTTGAAAAGAAAAGGATCAAAAGAAACTTTTGTTCGCAAAGCTCCGCTTTGCTCATGGAATGAATACAGAGACGCTGAAGAACTCCCTTCAGAAGTAAAATCTGCGCAGCGCGGGGGGAGCTCGAGGGGGCAAAGCCCGCCTCGAATCCAATCGAATGCCCCGCAAAGCCTTGCTGTGCAAGGCGTACGGCCCACGACGCTGAAGGCGCCGGCCATATGGCCGGCGCCTTCAGTATTTGGATTCAGCCTAAAACCTCTTCAAACAGAAACTCGCTGCGCCAGTAGTACTGGAGGTAGAGGAAATCCCGGAACAGGTCCTGCCGCTCCTGGGGAATGGCGTCGGTGAACACCCCGTCCACCACGTAGCAGTCGTGGGTGGTCACCACGGGGAACACCGCCATCATCTCGTCCATGGCCTGCATGAAGGCGGGGCCGTCCCAGGAACACAGGTCGAAGACCAGGTTCATCAGGTAGCAGGGGGAGATGGTGGGGCCCTCCCCGGTGAAGTCCTCCCCCAGCACGGCCTTGGCCGCGTCGTTGGCCCAGATCAGATACTCGGTGGAGTAGTGGTTGCGGAAGCCCGCCTCGGTGCCCGGGTCGATGTCGAGGCCCAGCTCCTCGTAAAACACGTTGCTGTCCCCCATCCAGGGCATGTGGTCGCTGAACACCACCAGCACCACCGGGTCCTCGTCGGCCCGGAGCTGGTCCACCAGCGCCAGCAGGGCCGCGTCCCCCTGCATGATGGCGTTCATATAGTTGTTCATGGCGTTCTTGCACTCGTCGCTGTAGTCCCCGGTCAGGTACTCGTACTGGCCGTAGTAGGCGTCGGTGTAGTAGGGGCCGTGGCTCTGGACGGTGAGGTTGAAGGAGAAGTAGGGCTTGCCGGTGGCCTTGTTCGCCACAAAGTCCTGATAGACCTCCTGGTAGAGGACGCTGTCCTCCGGCAGGGCGGCGGAGGTCAGCTTCTCGTAGTCCCCCTCGTAGAAGCGGTAGCGCTCAAAGCCCAGGTAGCTGTTGATGTTCTGCCGGTTGTAGAACCACTGGTAGTAGGGGTGGCTGCCCTCCACGGTGTAGCCCTGGTCCCGGAGGTACCAGAGGTAGGAGTTGGTGGCGGAGCGGAAGTTCTTCACCTGGTAGTCCCCGGTGAGGAAGCACCGCTCGCTGTCCACGGTCCCCCCGGCGAAGATGTTGGTGAGGAGCGTCCCGTGGTAGCTCTCCGCTTCCAGGCTGTGGTAGAGGTCGTAGCCGCTGCCGTCCAGCCCGGGGATGTCAAACTGGGAGAAGTCCGCGTAGGCCTCCCGCATGATGGAGATGACGTTGACCTTTTTGTCCTCGGGGATGTCGGCGTCCTGGTACTGGGACAGGAGCGCCTCCGCCTCCTCGGCGCTGTAGCCCTCCGGGGCGGATTCCACGAACTCCGTGACGCTGTGGAGGAAGGGATAGAAGAAGCCGTGGGCGATATAGTTCTGGGTGGCGCTCCACTGGTTGAGGATCTCGTAGCTGCCCACGCTGTCGTAGGTGTCCTCGTCCAGGTAGAGGGGCGTCAGGGCCGCGCCGGCGGCCACCGTCACCACCAGGGCTGTTCCACGGCCCTTCCAGCCCCGGAGCCGTCCCCGGACCAGGAAAAAGAGGACCAGGGTCCCGCCCAGCCAGCAGATCAGGGCCGTGGCCACCCGCTTGTCCATAAACAGGTCGTAGTGCTGCCCGGTGGCCATAGCCGCCGCCTCCCGGAGGTTCAGGAAGATGTCCTCCATGTAGAGGGGGTCGTCCCGGAAGGAGAGCTTGTAGTAGTTGCCCAGGCTGAAGCCCAGGGCCGCCCCGCCCCCCAGGAGAAAGGCCAGCCAGGCTCTGCCGGTGAGGCCGTAGAAGAGAAAGATCAGAAAGGCCACGGGCAGGATGTTCAGGGCCATCAGGGCCGGGGAGGTGAAGTACTCCAGAAAGGTCCCCCAGGAGTACTGGCCGTAGGCGAAGACCAGCAGCAGCAGGCCCATGCACACGCTGGCGCAGGCCAGGAGGAAGATGGGCCAGGCGGCGTAGGCCGCCCGCTTCCACCGGGGCCAGTCCGCCTCCGGGGCCCGGCGGAGCAGAAAAATCTTGTCAAGAAACCGGTCCAAAGGATCACCTCGCAAAAAATGAGCAAAGGAGCGGCCAAGACCGCTCCTCTGCATTATAGTGCGTTTCTTTTTACAAAGCAAGTGCAAAAGATTTAACATTTCCGAAAGATGGCGGCGGACCGCCGGGAAAAGGATCAGTAGGCCAGCTTCTCCGCCAGGTAGCTCTTCAGCTCGCTGATGGGGATTCTCACCTGCTCCATGGAGTCCCGCTCCCGGACGGTGACGCAGTTGTCGGCGGGGGTGTTCTCGTCCCCCACGGTGTCGAAGTCCACGGTGACGCAGAAGGGGGTGCCCACCTCGTCCTGCCGGCGGTAGCGCTTGCCGATGGAGCCGGCGTCGTCGAAGTCCACCATCCAATCCTTGCTCAGCTCCGCCTGGAGCTCCCGGGCCTTGCCGCTGAGCTTCTTGCTCAGGGGCAGCACCGCCACCTTGTAGGGGGCCAGGGCGGGGTGGAGCCGCAGCACGGTGCGCACGTCGTTCTTCTCCGCGTCCACAACCTCCTCGTCGTAGGCGTCCACCAGGAAGGCCAGGACCACACGGTCCGCCCCCAGGGAGGGCTCGATGACGTAGGGGATATACCGCTTGTTCTCCTCCTGGTCGAAGTAGGTCTGGTCCTTGCCGGAGGTGTTCTGGTGGGCGGTGAGGTCGTAGTCCGTCCGGCTGGCCACGCCCCACAGCTCGCCCCAGCCGAAGGGGAAGACGAACTCGAAGTCGGTGGTGGCGTTGGAGTAGTGGCTCAGCTCCTCGGGCTCGTGGTCCCGCAGCCGCAGGTTCTCGTCCTTCATCCCCAGGCCCAGCAGCCACTGGTGGCAGAAATTTTTCCAGTAGGCGAACCACTCCAGCTCCGTGCCGGGCTTGCAGAAGAACTCCAGCTCCATCTGCTCAAACTCCCGGGTGCGGAAGGTGAAGTTGCCCGGGGTGATCTCGTTGCGGAAGCTCTTGCCCACCTGGCACACGCCGAAGGGCAGCTTCCGCCGGGTGGTCCGCTGGACGTTCTGGAAGTTGACGAAGATGCCCTGGGCGGTCTCCGGCCGCAGGTACACGGTGTTCTTGGCGTCCTCGGTGACCCCCTGGAAGGTCTTGAACATCAGGTTGAACTGGCGGATGTCCGTCCAGTTGTGCTTGCCGCAGGTGGGGCAGGGGATGTTGTGCTCCTCCACGAAGTCCTTCATCTCGCCCTGGCTCATGGCGTCCACGGGCTTTTCCAGGGCGAAGCCGTTTTCCTGGCACCAGTCCTCGATGACCTTGTCCGCCCGGAACCGCTCCTTGCACTCCTTGCAGTCCATCAGGGGGTCGGAGAAGCCCCCCACGTGGCCGGAGGCCACCCACACCTGGGGATTCATCAAAATGGCGGCGTCCAGCCCCACGTTGTAGGGGTTCTCCTGGACGAACTTTTTCCACCAGGCGCGCTTCACGTTGTTCTTCAGCTCCACGCCCAGGGGGCCGTAGTCCCAGGTGTTGGCAAGGCCGCCGTAGATCTCGCTGCCGGCGAAGATGAAGCCCCGGCCCTTGCACAGGGCCACGATCTTCTCCATGGTCTTTTCGGTGTTCTTCATATTGATCGCTCCTTATTATCAAGATCGGTCGGTTTCGGTGGCTGAAAAAGAAAATCGCCCCGAAGCCGCCATGGCTCCAGGGCGAACGAATACCGTCCGCGGTCCCACCTGAATTCGGGCCCAAGGCCCGCTCTCTTCCGTCCGTAACGGGGACGTCCGGCGGGGCATTGCCTCCCCGCGGCTCCAAGGGCGCCCTTCCCCCAGCGGCCCGGCGGGGACTTGCACCGTCCGTCCCCTCTCTTGCGCCTGCCGCAGGGCTACTCCTCCCTGTCGTCGCCTTTATCAATTTCACACTGTACCATCTTTTATATGCCCTGTCAAGGCAAAAGTATACCGGCGGCGGGAGAAAGGGGGAAGATACTGGAAATTGTCGAAAAAATGTGGTATGCTGGCTCGTGAAAATCTGTTTTGAAGAAAACCCCGCAAGGGAGCAGAAAGGATGGGTCAGACAGGATGAAATACGACTTTGTTTCCATCATAGACCGCCGGGGAAGGGACGCCTTGGCGGTGGAGAGCATCGGGGGCAGCAAGCGCTGGGGCACCGAGCCCGACGCCCCTCAGGAGGGATTCGACCCCATTCCCATGTGGGTGGCGGACATGAATTTCCCCACCGCCCCCGCTGTCCCCGCGGCCATCATAGAGCGGGCCCAGCACCCCCTCTACGGATATTTTCGCCCCACCGACGACTACTACGGCGCCATCATCCGCTGGCAGGAGACCTACAACGGCGTCACCGGACTGGAGCCGGAACACATCGGCTTTGAGAACGGCGTGATAGGCGGGGTGATCAGCGCCCTTAGCGTCCTCTGCTCCCGGGGGGACAAGGTGCTGCTCCACTCGCCCACCTACAACGGCTTCACCGACGCTCTCACCAACAGCGGCTACCAGCTCGTCCACAGCCCCCTGACCCTGGACGGGGACGGGATCTGGCGGATGGATTTCGCGGACATGGAGCGGAAGATCGTGGAAAACAGGGTTCACGCCGCCGTGTTCTGCTCCCCCCACAACCCCTGCGGCCGGGTGTGGGAGCGCTGGGAGCTGGAGCGGTTCATGGAATTATGCAAAAAGTATGACGTCTACGTGGTCTCCGACGAGATCTGGTCCGACCTGACCCTGTATGGACACCGGCACATCCCCGTTCAGATGGTGAGCGAGGACGCCCGGCGGCGGACCGTGGCGGTGTACGCCCCCTCCAAGACCTTCAACCTGGCGGGCCTGGTGGGCAGCTACCACGTTATCTATGACCGCTGGCTGCGGGAGCGGGTGGAGAAGGAGTCCTCTCTGTGCCACTACAACAGCATGAACGTGCTGAGTATGCACGCCCTCATCGGCGCCTACAGCCCGGAGGGCCAGGAGTGGCTGGAGGAGCTGCGGCAGGTCCTGGAGGGAAACGTGGACTACGCCTGCGACTACATCGACCGCCGATTTGGCGGCGTCCGGGTCTCCAAGCCCCAGGGAACCTACATGCTCTATCTGGACTGCACCGACTGGTGCGCCGGCCGCGGCCGGACCATCGACCAGCTTTTGAAGGCCGGCTGGGACGTCGGGGTGGCCTGGCAGGACGGCCGGGCCTTCAACGGCCCCTGCCACATCCGCATGAACCTGGCCCTGCCCCTCTCCCGGGTCCAGGAGGCCTTCCGGCGGCTGGACCAGTACGTGTTCAACCCCTGATACATCGCTCTTGCGGCGACAAGAGAGCCGGGAGGGCCGCCGCGGCGGTCCTCCCGGCTCTTCCTGCAAGAATGGGTGGGAGCGGCTTTCGTCACTCCCCGCAGGCGGCGATTCTGGTCTTGTAATCCTCGCCCCAGTGCTGCAGGGCGTCCAGGATGGGCTTCAGGCTCCGTCCCAGCTCCGTCAGGCTGTACTCCACCCTGGGCGGGACCTCCGGGTAGACCGTCCGGCTGACAAGGCCCTTGGCCTCCATGTCCCGGAGCTGGGCGGTCAGCACCTTCTGGGACACACCGCCGACGGTCCGCTTCAGCTCCCCGAACCGCTTCGTCCCGGTCATCAGGTCCCGCAGGATCAGGACCTTCCACTTGTCGCCGATCAAAGTCAGGGTGGTCTCCACAGGGCAGGCGGGCAGATCTTTCGGCGCGGCAGGCATATGGCGTCCTCCTTCTGTTGGAGTCGATTTGGGATGTACCTCCCTACTATACCGTAGTGCGCCGGACAATGTCAAGGCGCCGGCGGGCCCGACAGGAGAAACGCCGCGGCTGCCGCGAAAAAAACTGTGAAATCTCAAAAAAAGCAGTTGACAAATAGGGTAAAGCGAGGTATGATACCATTGTTCCGCATGTGGATGTGTGGATCTGGACGCTTAGCTCAGCTGGCTAGAGCACCTGCTTGACGTGCAGGGGGTCAGCGGTTCAAGTCCGTTAGCGTCCACCAACGAGGAAAGCCTTGAATCCAAAGGGATTCAGGGCTTTTCGTCGTTTTGACGGAAACCGTGGAAGTTCTCTTGGACAAAAACCCGGAAAAAGTTCAGAAAACAAAACAACGCCCCGCACGGCAGCTTTAGCCCGTGCGGGGCCGATGCGCCGCCCTCCTTGCCGCCGCCTGCGGCAAAAATCGGCGGCCACAAATTGTGAAAAATTTTTTCGATTCGTCTCAACTTTTTTCGACGCTGGCGCATCTAATAGTATGAGAGACATGATTGGAGGTGCGTACAATGAAATACCGCGTTTCTACCTACACGCCCAGGACAGCGCCGGGTACAGCGCGACAAAAGCGGCGGCGCGGCAGACGGCGCGGTATGCCGCCGATTTTCCGGCTGGCGCTGCTTGCGGCAATGCCGGTCCTTGTGCTGCTGATACTGCATATAAGCCGCCCCGCGTACATGGACCAGGCTGCGGCGATCAGCCTTGCGGATCAAAAAAAGCCGTCTACAGCGGAAACCAATTCGGCAAAGAACGACTTCGCGGCGGATGCGGCGGAAGACAAGCCGCTTGCTGCCGTTGAGCCTCCCGCCGCGCCTGTGTCCTCCTCTGACGAATCGGCGGAGGACGCGCCGGGCGGCGAGTACGACTTCTCCGCCCCCGTGCCGGAATCTCCTCCGGTTGAGGACAGCTATTTTGACGACGCCGTATTCATTGGAGATTCCAGAGCGGAAGGGTTGATCCTCAATACCGGGCTGACCAATGCGACCGCCTATGTGCATAAGGGACTGACGGTGGATACCGTTTTTACAGAGCCGGTTATCAATAAGGACGGTCAAAAGCTCTCTGTGATGGACGCCGTCCCAGTATCACCATCTATCGGTAAAATGCGCCAACCGTTTTCTAAATCGAAATCCATCTTGGCTCTCCTTCTACTGATATCGATAACAATACAAGTCTACAAACTTAGAGGCACAGTGTCAAGTTAGTTTTTCCTAACCCGCCCTTGCCGCCAAACAAAATAGGGCTTGGTAATTAGGTAACTTTCTAACACTAACCCTAACAATAGGCAAGAAAACAGGTAGACATTTTGACCAGTAACTAATACTAGGGTGCTAAAGATAATGCAAACTGGCACTAACAATCGTAACAAGACCCCACTAAATTCACGTAACCGTTGTTTGTCACTAAGCGGGTAG
>LHCFR02800__coassemble_623_pt1 | contig 27491 bp, 21 predicted proteins | sample LHCFR02800__metabat2_high_PE_050 | metagenome-assembled genome bin LHCFR02800 | reverse complement strand
CTGTTGGAGAGAAGCTGTTTACTTGTGATAGCGGCTGCCCGCCTGGATCTGGTAGGCCCGGTAGAGCTGCTCTAAGAGCATGACCCGGGCCAGGTGGTGGGGGAAGGTCATGGGGGACATGCTCAGCCGCAGGTCGGCCTGGGCCTTCAGGGAGGGGTGGAGCCCCACGCTGCCGCCGATGAGAAAGGTGAGCTGGCTCTGGCCCGCCAGGCCGAAGTCCATCAGGCGCTTTGCCAGCTCCGGGCTGGACAGCATCTTCCCCTCCACGCACAGGGCGACCAGGGCGCCGCCTCTGGGCAGCTTCTCCCGGACGGCGGCGGCCTCCCGCTCCAGGGCGGCGGAGATCTCACCGGGAGTAGGGTCCTCCGGAAGCCGCTGCTCAGGGAGCTCCAGGATCTCCAGGCGGCAGTGGCGGCTCAGGCGCTTGGCGTATTCCGCCGCCGCGTCTATGTAGAACCGCTCCTTCAGCTTTCCCACGCACAGGACGGTCACCTTCTGCATAGCGCGCCCTCCAGCCGGTACTCCTCCCCGGGGCAGGACCGGGGAGCGGCGGCGAGGCGGACATCACAGCCCGTCTCCGCCAGGGCCTGCCCCACCGTTTCCAGAGCCAGGGCGGGCAGGTTGTTCTCCTGGCTCAGGTGGGCCAGAATGACGGCCCGGGTCCCCGCCCGGGCGGAGTCCGCCGCGAAGGCCGCCGCCGTCTCATTGCTCAGGTGCCCCTGGTCCCCCAGCACCCGGCGCTTCAGGTGGTAGGGGTAGGGCCCCGCCAGGAGCATGTTCACGTCGTGGTTGCTCTCCAGCACCAGCAGGTCGCTGCCCAGCAGGCCCTCCGCTGTCTCCTGGGGGATGTACCCGGTGTCGGTGAGGTAGCCCAGGGAGCCGTCGGGGGTGTCGAAGCGGAAGGCGGCGCTCTCCGCGCAGTCGTGACTGGTGGGAAGAAGCCTGACGGACAGATCCCCCCACCGGGCCTCCTCCATGGGGACGCTCCACAGCAGGGGGGCCACCCCCGCCAGACGGTAGTGGAGCTGCCGGGCGGTGCCGGGGGTGGAGAGGATGGGGGTGCGGTATTTCTTGATGTAGGTGGCCAGGCCGCTGATGTGGTCCGTGTGCTCATGGGTGATGAGCACGGCGGACAGGTCCTCGGGCCGCAGGCCCTGGCCCGCCAGGGCCTGGCAGATCCGCCGGCAGGAGATGCCCATGTCGATGAGCAGATGGACGCCGTTCCAGGACAGAAGGGCGGCGTTGCCGGAGGAGCCGCTGGCAATGGTGCGGAAGCTGAGCATGGAATACCTCCAGAAAATAGCTGGAAAACCTGAGAAAGCCCGACGACATGCCGTCATCGGGCGAAAAGACGAAAACGGGACAAAGATCAGCCGGCGCTGCTGATGACCGGCTCCTCCTCGGGAATTTCCACCGCGCGGATGCGGCCGCCGATGGCGCGGATCTTACCGATCACGTCCTCATAGCCCCGCTCGATGTACTGCACATTGGTGATCTCGCTGATGCCCCGGGCGGCCAGGGCGGCGATGAGCATGGCCGCGCCGGCCCGCAGGTCGCAGGCCTCCAGCTGGGCGCCGGTCAGACGGTCCACGCCCTCAATGATGGCCAGGTTCCCGTCCACCTGGATCTGGGCCCCCATGCGCTTGAACTCATCGGTGTAGCGGAAGCGGCTGGACCACACGCTGTCGGTGATGATGCTGGTCCCCTGGGCCAGGCACAGGGCGGCGGCCATCTGGGGCTGCATGTCGGTGGGGAAGCCGGGGTAGGGCAGGGCCTTGATGTTGGTGCGGATCAGCGGGCCGATGCGGCTGACCAGAAGGCTGTCGTCCACCTCCTGAATGTCCACCCCCATCTCGCACATCTTGGCGGAAATACAATCCATGTGCTTGGGGATGATGTTGCAGATCTTCACCTCGCCGCCGCAGGCGGCCACAGCGGCCATGTAGGTCCCCGCCTCGATCTGGTCGGGAATGATGGAGTAGGTGCCGCCCCGGAGCTGGGGCACGCCCCGGACCTTGATGACGTCGGTGCCGGCGCCCATGATGTTGGCGCCCATGGAGTTGAGGAAGTTGGCCACGTCCACGATGTGGGGCTCCTTGGCCACGTTCTCGATGACCGTCAGCCCTTCCGCCATAGAGGCGGCCAGCATGATGTTGATGGTGGCCCCCACAGAGACCTTGTCCAGGAAGATGCTGGTGCCCTTCAGCCGTCCGCCGACGGCCTCGGCCATGACAAAGCCCCCCTGGGTGTCCACCTGGGCCCCCAGGGCCCGGAAGCCCTTCAGGTGCTGGTCGATGGGACGGGTGCCGCCGAAGTCGCAGCCGCCGGGGAGGGCCACATCCGCCAGGCCGAACCGGCCCAGCAGCGCCCCCAGCATGTAGTAGGACGCCCGGCAGCGGCGGGCGGACTCGTAGGGAACCCGGCCGTTGCGGAGCTTGGTGGAGTCGATCTCTACGGTGTGGAGGTTGACATAACGCACATTCGCGCCCAAATCCTGCAAAATCCCCAGCAGCAGCTTCACGTCGCTGATCTGGGGAATGTTTTCGATCCGGCAGGGGCCGCTCACCATGAGAGCGGCGGGAATGATGGCAACGGCGGCGTTTTTCGCGCCGCTGATATGGACTTCACCAAACAAAGGACGACCGCCCTCGACAATATACTTGGTCAAAAGTTTGCACCTCTTTGTTAATATATCGGCCTGTAGGTACAGTTTACCCAGGTCTGAACACTTCATACCGCAAATTAACGGTATAAAGTAGACATAATCATAGACGATACCTAGTATAACAGATTTTTCCGCAAAATCAATGGGCGTCGAGGGAAAGTCTTCATAAAATTTTAATAATTTGGCCGGGGAATTTCTCTTATTCCGGCAATTGGAAGCGTCAGGCCCGGACCACTGAGCCGGAGGCGCAGTCCACATAGTAGGCGTAGGTGTCCGTGTCGATCCGCCACAGGGGGACCAGGCGCAGGGAGGAGGGGGAGGACTGGAGCTGGTAGACGCAGGAGATGTCCTCCACCCGGCTGCAGACCACGCCGGCGGCCCGGCGGTAGTCCAGGAAGCGGACCAGGGCGGTGACGCAGTTCAACGGCTCGCTCTCCTCCGTGGCGGCGCCCTCCAGGCTGATGTGGGCCCCGGATACCGCGGTCAACATCCCATCCTGGAACGTCAGGGTGAGGCCGCAGCCGGCGATGGGAACGCCGGCCACGTACTGCTGGGCTGTCACGGCACCATCGCCGCCGGTGAGCTGGATGTCCACGTCCTTATAGCCGTAGTCCTGGCAGAATTCCCGGACAAAGCCGGCGGCGTCCTCCACGTCCCGGGTCAGCTCGCCGCCGTCAAAGCCGCCGCCGGAGCGGAACTGGATCGATCCGGCCTCCCCGGTGTAGGTGACGATGCCGCCGCCCTGGCTGGCGGCGGTCACCGGCCCGCCCAGCAGGCTCTCGGCCATGGCGGCCTCGCCCTCCTGGTGGCGGCTCAGGACCAGGGGGCTGAGGGGGGACTGAGACAGATCCGCCTGGGCGGACAGCTCCAGCTCCTGGGAGGCAAAGAGGACGCTGAGCTGCTCCCGGGTGTCCCGGGCGGCCTCCTCGGCCTGCAGGTACTGGTAGCCCAGCAGCAGGAGCAGGAAGGCATTGAGCAGCAGCAGGATCAATATGGCGATGTTTTTCAGGCGGCGTGTTTCCATGGCGCGGGTCTCCTTTTTGCCATTTCCGGGGAAAAGAGGGGCAGGTCAGTCGGCCAGCCAGCGGGCGGACAGGGTCTCAGCTCCATTGTCCACGTAACTCAGGGAAAGCCCCGTGTCGGGGCGGAGGGAGGCAATGGCGATGGCCATGGCCGGAGGCAGCAGGGTGGACTCCTGCTCCGTGAGGGCGTAGGACCGGCAGCGGTAGGTGAAGGCGGTGATAGCCCCCTCCTGGACGGTCAGCACCAGGCCCCCCTCTCCGTCGGGGAACGCCACCGGCAGGTTTCCCGCTTGGTAGTGAAAGGACACGGTATACCCCTCCGCCGTCTCTTGAATGCCCAGGAGGTAGAGGGGGGAGGCGCTGGTACCTTCGGTAAGGGCGGCGGCAAGCTGCCGGGCGGCGGCAAGGATCTCCAGGCTGGTGGGGGCCTCGCCGGAGGAGGAGATCTGGTAGAGGTCTGAGGCAGTCTCCGGCTCGCCGGTGTAGGTCACGGTTCCGTCGGCGCCGATGCGGAGAGTGCCGGGGGACCCCTCCACCACCTCCGCCGCGCCCCCCTGCTCGGTGTAGCGGGAATTGGTGTGGGCATTGAAATCCAGGGCGGTGAGGAGGTTGTAGGCGGTGTAGCCATCGGGCAGGCTGGACTGGACGTCGGGGACGGGGGCGAGAGAGGAGACCAGCACGGTGTAGGGCTTCAGGGGGCTGTAGTTGGACTCAAAGGCAAAGCTGCCGCCGTTGGGAGCAAAGCTGGCGGCGGTCTCCTGAACGGCGGAGGAGGGGAGGGCGGTCTCGTAGCGGAAGATGGAGCCGTCCGCGCCGTACAGGTACAGCATGGCGGTGGCCTCCTCGGTGGTCAGGGCCATGGCGCGGACCTCCTGGCTGTAGGTCATCCGAGCCTCCTCGGTGTCCCCGCCCAGCCAGGCAATCACCACATCCAGCGGCAGCGGTATTGTCAGGTCCAGGTAAAGGCTGGGCGTTTCCAGCGCCTCCTGGAGGGTCTGATCAGCGGTAGCGCCGATCTCGATGGAGGAGCCCATGGCCTCCCGAAGCAGGGGGGAGACCTCCAGGAAGGCGGCGCTGCCCGTAGAGAGGTAGAGATGGCTGTACCGGCCGTATTCGCTGTCTCCGGTGGCCACCAGATGCACCGACGGGATCAGGTCCGTCAGATCCTGGGCCTGCTGCTGTGTTCCGGCCACGGGGGCGGCGGTGAGCAGGTTCTGGAGCTGGGAGCCCAGGCTGCCGCTGAGCAGGGGCAGCCGGAAGAGAAGGATCAGGGCGGAGAGAGACAGCAGGAGCAGAACAAAGTTCTGCACATGGTCAATGGTATCCTTTCTGTTACGCATGGCCCTGTTCCTCCGCCTGATGGATGGGCAGCACGATCCGCACGGTGGTGCCTGGTCCGCTGTGGTCCGACAGGGCGATGGTGCCGTGGTGGCGCAGCACGATCTCCCGGGCGATGGACAGCCCAAGGCCCGTGCCGCCGCTCTCCCGGGACCGGGCCTTGTCCACCCGGTAGAACCGGTCGAAGATCCGCTCCCGGTCCGCCGCCGGGATGCCGATGCCGGTGTCGGACACCTCCATCCACACATTTTTTCCCGTGACGCCGGCGTCCACGGTGATGGTGCCGCCGTCGGGGGTGTACTTGATGGCGTTGCTCAGCACATTCATCATCACCTGCTCGATGCGGCTGCGGTCTCCGGTGATCAGGGGAAGAGTCCGGCCGTAGGAGCGGATCAGGGTGTGGCCGTGGCGCTGGGCCTCCAGCTCCACCGCCCGGCACACGGACTCGATGGCCTCCCGGAAGGGGAAGCGGATCATCTTCATGTCCGCCCGGCCGGAGTCCAGGCGGCTGAGGGTCAGCAGGTCCTGGACGATCCGGGTCATCCGGTCCGTCTCGCTGATAATGATGTCCAAAAAGCTGTTCTCCACGGAGCGGGGGATGTCCTCGCTGTCCCGGATGGTCTCCGCGTAGCTGCGGACGTTGGTCAGAGGGGTGCGCAGCTCGTGGGAGACGTTGGCCACGAACTCCTTGCGCATCTCCTCGTTTTTCCGCTGGGCGGTGACGTCGTGCATTACCGCCATCACCCCGCCGTCCTCCCCATCGGAGAAGGGGGCCAGGTAGAGCTCTAAAATCCGCTCCCCCGCCGTCAGCTCCACAGAGAGGAAGTCCGGCCGCTGAAGGGCAAGGATTTTGCGGAAGGGAACCTGCTCCCCGAAGAGGGCGTCGTAGTCGTAGAAGGAGACCTCCCGCCCCAGCATCTGGCTGGCGGCGGGGTTGCTGGTGAGGATGGAGCCGTCGCTGGCGAAGGCCACCACGCCGTCGGTCATGTGGAGGAACAGGGTGTCCAGCTTGTTGCGCTCGTTCTCCACCGCGGCCAGGGTGTCCCGCAGCACGGCGGCCATATCGTTGAAGGTGGTGGTGAGGATGCCGATCTCGTCGGTGGACTCCACCTCGATGGTGCTGCCGAAGTCCCCGGCGGCAACCCGCTCCGCGCCCTCGGTGAGCCGCTCGATGGGGGTGATCATGGTCTTGCTCAGCAGGAAGCTGAGGAGCACGGAGATCAGAAGCCCCACCAGCAGAGCCTGGGCGATGATGAGGAAGAGCTGGCCGTTGAGCTCGCTGACGGTGTCCCGGTTGTCGTAGATGTAGATGATGAAGCTGTAGTCCCCGGCGGTAATGGGGATGGCCACGTCCATGTAGCTGGCGGTGATGTCGCTGGCGTCTCCCACCAGGTCGCTGCCGCTGGCGATGCTGTTGCGGGCGGTGAGGAGGTTATGGGTGGTCTGCAGCCGCTGAAAGCTCTCCTGGCCGTCGGAGCCGGCCAGGTACTGGCCGGTGGCGCCGTCCAGGATGTAGTAGTTGCGGGTGCGGGAGTCGATGCCCAGGTCGCCCGCCCGGGTCTCCACGATGTCCTGGAGGGTCTCCACCGCCTCGCTCACATCCCCCGCCAGGGCGGGCTGCCGGCGCAGAGAGTCCACAAAGGCGGCGTTGGACGGGTTGCTGTCACCAAAGACGCTCTCCATCTGCTGATAGAAGGCGTCCACATAGAAGTCGGTGATGCTGGTCATCAAAAACGCGCCCACCACGGTCATCAGCGACGTGATCAGCAGAAGCATGATGAGGACCAGCTTCATGTGCAGACTGCGGAACATGGCCTGGCTCCTTTCTCAGGGGATGGGAAGGACTCAGCCCTCGGCCCGGAAGTAGTAGCCCACGCCCCGCCGGGTCAGGATCAGGGCGGGGCTGGCCGGGTCGTCCTCAATTTTCTCCCGGAGGCGGCGGACGGTCACGTCCACCGTCCGCACGTCATCCCCCACGTAGCCGTAGTTCCACACCTGCTCCATCAGGTCGGTGCGGGAGTAGACCTTGCCGGGGTGGCTGGCCAGGAAGGTCAGCAGCTCATACTCCCGCTGGGTCAGGTCGATGGGCTTGTTGTTCTTGCTGACCTGATAGCTCTCGGTGTTGATGGTCAGGCCGCCTCCGGCGGACATGGCCGCTCCGACGGCGGGCTGGCCCATAGCGGTGCGGCGGATGTTGGCCTTTACCCGGGCCATCAGCTCCCGCATGGAGAAGGGCTTGGTGATGTAATCGTCGGCCCCCAGCTCCAGGCCCTGGACCTTGTCCCCCTCCTCCTCCCGGGCGGTGAGGATGATGATGGGGACGTTGCTGCCCTTCTCCCGGAGGCGGCGGCACACGTCAAAGCCGTTCATTTTCGGCAGCATCAGGTCCAGCAGCACCAGGTCCGGGTTTTTCTCCACGGCCAGCCGCAGCCCCGCCTCGCCGTCGTAGGCGGTCTCCACGGCGTAGTCATCCTTTTCCAGATTGAAGCGGAGGATGTCCACAATGCTCTTCTCATCCTCTACGATCAGTACAGTCTTTTTCCGGTCCATGTTTCCTCCAACTCTGTCTCGCCTTTCAGAGCCTCACAGGCCCAGCAGCAGCTTGGCCTTCAGCACGGCGGCAATGGTCTTGGCGTCCTTGACCTCCCCGGAGAGCACCTGCTCCACCAGGTCGGGGAAGGGGATACGCTCCAGGTTCAAAAACTCGTCCTCGTCTAAATTCATGTCTCCGAAATCCAGATCCCGGGCCAGGTACATATGGATGACCTCCCCGCAGTAGCCCGGGGAGGGGTACAGCTCTCCAAGGGACTGGAAGGACCCCGCCGCGGCGCCGGTCTCCTCCCGCAGCTCCCGCCGGGCCGCCAGGTCCGGGTCCTCGCCCCGCTCCAGCTTCCCCGCGGGCAGCTCCCGCAGGACCTGCCGGTAGGGGTACCGGAACTGGCTGACCAGCAGGGCGTTATTGTCCTGGTCCAGCGCCAGCACGCACACCCCGCCGGGGTGGTCCGCCACCTCCCGGATGGCCTCCCTGCCGTTGGGCAGCAGCACGGTGTCCCGCCGGATGTGCAGGATTTTCCCGTCGTAGATGGTCTCGCTGTGCAGTGTCTTTTCTTGCAGCTCCATAATGTCATGCTCCTTCTTCCATGCGCTCCGGCGTTTCGCCGCCGCTTGTACTCGCCTCCGCCGTCAGGTCCGCCGGAGTGAGCGTGTCTGTATAGATCCCGCTGACGCCCTGGTCCAGCAGCTCCCGGGCCTCCTGGGCGTCGTTGACGGTGTGGACGTACACGGCTACCCCCAGTTCCCGGGCGATGGGGGCGTAGGCCTCCCGCCACCAGTAGTCCCACAGGGTCAGGCCCAGGAAGCCGTTGTCCGCGCAAAAGGAGGCGGCCTCCCGGAAGGCGTCCTCCGTGCCGGCGAAGCCGGTGGCGTAGAGGGTGTAGATATAGTGGGGAAAGTGGTGGAGACCGTCCACCACCTTGAACATCAGCTCGTCATAGACCTGGATGACGAAGCGGTCAAAGAGGTAGGTGAGCCCCAGCTCCTTTGCGTCGGAGAGCATGGCGGTGAACTGGGCGGTGACCACCTCCGCCTCGGTGAATTTGGTGTCGGTAATGATGCAGACGTCGGGGTACTCCTCCATGAGCAGCAGCAGGTCCTGGAAGGACAGGGGGGTGTACTCCCCCAGAACCGGCGTTTCCAGAAATTCCTCCAGGGTGGGGATGGACGTCTCGCTGACGCCCTCCTGCCAGCCCGCCCGCCAGTCGTGACGGAGGACCACCTCCATGTCGGAGGTCAGCCGCAGGTCTGCCTCAAATACCCGCACCCCCGCCGCGTACTGGGCCTGAAAGCCCTCCAGGCAGTTGAGGACTGTGACCAGCTCCCGGCCGTTCGCGTCCGTCAGGGCGTCCGCTGTCTCATCGCCTGAAGCCCCGCCGTCGGGATCGCCGCTTGCGGCGGCGCTGTCGGCGGCTCCATCCTCCGGGGCCGCCACGGCTCCCATGCCGTGGGCGATCAGGGAGGCGTCCGCCAAAATGTCCGGGGCGGAGAGGGCGTCCTCCGGCGGCTCCTTTTCCGTCACGGTCTCCTCCGCCGGCTCCAGCCAGGCGGGGATATTTTCCTCCTCCGCCGACAGCGCCGCCTCCTGCGCCTCCTGCGCCGCGGGAGGGGTGGGCTCCGTCTTCCGGCCGTCGTAGGCGGCCAAAAGGGCGGCCAGGGCGACGAACTGGACCAGGACCAGGGCCAGCAGGGCGTAGATTGGAGTGTTGGATCGGCTGTTTCGGGACATAGAGGGTGCCTCCTGAGCTGTAACGCTTTGTTTAGTATATCATAGCGGTGGACAGAATTCCACTGGAATTTCACCGCTTGCGGGAGCGGAAATTACAGGCTTGCCAACCAGTCTGTACTGCGGTCCCGCAAGGGCATTTCACGCGATCCCCCGGCGGGGCTTGCGCCGGAGCGGGAGGTCTGCTATAATGAACCACACATCAGCATCTGTTCAGGGAACGAACAGAGGAAAGGGGAGGCGGCATGTGCCAGGAAAAACAGATGGGGATGGCGCTGGAGGACAGTGAGGCGTACAGCCATGAGTACATGCACGCCCACGGCGTCCCCCATGAGCACAGCCACGGCCATGTCCACAGCCACGAGCACACCCGGGCGGTGGTCAACCGCCTGGCCCGGGCCATCGGACACCTGGAGCGGGTGAAGGCCATGGTGGAGGAAGGGCGGGACTGCTCCGAGGTTCTCATCCAGCTGGCCGCTGTGCGCAGCGCCATCAACAACACCGGCAAGGTCATCCTCAAGGACCACCTGGAGCACTGCATCGTCCAGGCTGTGGAGGACCACGACTACGCCACCATCGAGGAGCTCAACCGGGCCATCGAGCAGTTTGTGAAGTGATTTCGTAACGTGATAAAGCGGGAGGCGGATTTTTTGCCTCCCGCTCTGTGCCATAATAGGTCAAACGAGAGGAAAGGGGGCGGCGAGATGGACCTGCTGGAAAAGCTGGGGGCCTACGCCCGGTCGGGGGCGTGCTCCATGCACATGCCGGGGCACAAGGGGGTTGGACCGGGGACTGAGCTGCCCTGGGCCCTGGACATCACGGAGATCGACGGGTTCGACAACCTCCACGACGCCCACGGCGTTCTCCGGGAGGCCATGGACCGGGCCGCCGGGCTCTGGGGCTCGGACCGGGCCTTCTTCCTGGTGGGCGGCAGCACCTGCGGCATCCTAGCGGGGATCGCCGCCGCCGTGAGCCCCGAGGACACGGTCCTCCTGCCCCGGGGGTGCCACAAATCTGTGTACAACGCCCTGGAGCTGCTGGACCTGGTGCCCGTCTACCTGCCGGTGCCGGCGGACGAGGCCGCCGGCGCGGCGGGGAGCCTGCCGCCGGAGACGGTGGCCGCCGCCCTGGCGGACCACCCAGAGGCCAGGCTGGTCATCGTCACCAGCCCCACCTACGAGGGGGTGGTCAGCGACGTCGCCGCCATCGTGGACCTCGCCCACGCCGCCGGTGTTCCGGTGCTGGTGGACGAGGCCCACGGGGCGCACCTGGGTTTCTCTCCCGCATTTCCCACTGGAGCGGTGGCCGCCGGGGCGGACGTCGTGATTCAGAGCCTCCACAAGACCCTGCCCAGCCTGACCCAGACGGCCCTGGCCCACTGGCGGCGGGGGCTGGTGGACGGGGAGGCCCTGGCCCGGTACCTGACGGTGTTTCAGACCAGCAGCCCCTCCTATCTCCTCATGGGCTCCATGGACCGGTGCGTGGGGGTGCTGGCGGCGCGGGGACGGGAGATCTTCGCCGCCTATGAGGAAAATTTAGCGGCCTTTGACCGGGCTATCCTGCCGTTGCGGAAGCTGCGGGTCCTCTGCCACGGGGGGGACGCCCTGGCGAACCACCCGGCCTTTTACGCCTTCGACCCGGGGAAGCTGGTCATCTCCACCCGTGGGACCAGTATGACCGGGCCGGCCCTGATGGATACCCTCCGGCGGGACTACGGCATTGAGCTGGAGATGGCCCTGGGCGGCTACGCCCTGGTCATGACCAGTATCTGCGACACGCCGGAGACCCTGGGCCGCCTGTCCGCCGCCCTGCTGGAAATCGACCGTGGCCTGGAGGCAGCACCCTGGCCTGACAGCCCGGCGGCCTGTCCCATCCCGCCCCGCCGCACGGGGCCCCGGAAGGCCCGGGCTCTGCCGGGCGGTCCCGCTCCCCTGGGGGACGCGGTGGGCCGGGTGGCTGGGGAGATGGTGTGGGCCTATCCCCCCGGCGTCCCCCTCCTGGTGCCGGGGGAGGAAGTGACGGAGGCGCTGGCCCGGTCTTTGGAGGAAATGTCCCGCCGCGGCGTGGCCCTCCACGGGGAGCGCGGCCGGCCCCCGGAGACGGTGTGGGTCCTGGAGCCATGAGCCGCCACGGTATGAATTGACAAGGCCCCCTCTCCTGTGGTATAGTGTTACAAGTAAGATTGCGGCCCGCTCTCACCGGGCCCTGTCGTTCAAATCAAAGGGAGGAGCGAATACAATGGAGCACATCCGTACTTTGGAGACCCGTGATCTGGCGGGCAGCGTCACCACCGGCGGCTGCGGCGAGTGCCAGACCTCTTGCCAGTCCGCCTGCAAGACTTCCTGCGGCGTGGCCAACCAGCAGTGCGAGAACTGCGGCGAGAAGGCGTAAACGGTTTGTAAGGAAAGCGGTGCCGCCCGGCCTGAAGACAGCCGGGCGGCGCCTTTTGTAAAGAGAAGCTGGGGCGACCCGGCGGCAGAACAAATGGGATAGGAAGAACATAGGAATGATTCACAGCTATCAGCTCAACGGATATAATATCGTACTGGATGTGTACAGCGGCTCCGTCCACGCGGTGGACGACCTGGCCTACGACGTCATCAACCTCTACGAGACCTGCTCCAGAGAGGAGATTGTCTCCCGGATGCTGGCAAAGTACCGGGACCGCCCGGAGGTAACGGCGGAGGAGATCGGCGCCGTACTGGAGAGCGTGGAGGACCTGAAGGCCCGGGGGAAGCTCTTCGCCCCGGACAAGTACGAGGATCTGGCCTTTGATTTCAAGAACAAGAACACCGTGGTCAAGGCCCTGTGCCTCCACGTGGCCCACACCTGCAACCTCACCTGCGAGTACTGCTTTGCCAGCCAGGGCAAGTACCAGGGGGAGCGGGCTCTGATGAGCTACGAGGTGGGCAAGCAGGCCCTGGACTTTCTCATCGCCAATTCCGGCAGCCGCCGGAACCTGGAGGTGGACTTCTTCGGCGGAGAGCCGCTGATGAACTGGGACGTGGTCAAGCGCCTGGTGGCCTACGGCCGGGAGCAGGAGAAGGTCCACAACAAGCGCTTCCGCTTCACCCTCACCACCAACGGCATGCTCATCGACGACGACGTCATCGACTTCGCCAACCGGGAGATGCACAACGTGGTGCTGAGCCTGGATGGCCGGAAGGAGGTCCACGACCGGCTGCGGCGGACCGCCGGGGACAAGGGCAGCTACGACATCATCGTGCCCAAGTTCCAGAAGCTGGTGGAGGCCCGGGGCGGGAAGGGCTACTACGTCCGGGGCACCTTCACCCACAACAACGTGGATTTCACCGAGGACATCCTCCACATGGCGGACCTGGGCTTTACGGAGCTGTCCATGGAGCCGGTGGTCTGCGCCCCCGGTGAGCCCTACGCCCTGACGGAGGAGGATAAGCCAAAGCTCTACGAGCAGTACGAGCGCCTGGCGGTGGAGATGATCCGCCGGAGGAGGGAGGGCCGGCCCATCACCTTCTACCACTATATGATCGACCTGAAGGGCGGCCCCTGCGTGTACAAGCGGATCACCGGCTGCGGCAGCGGCACGGAGTACCTGGCGGTGACCCCCTGGGGCGAGCTGTACCCCTGCCACCAGTTCGTGGGGGACCCGAAGTACTCCATGGGCGACGTGTGGCAGGGCGTGACCAACACGGCCCTCCGGGACGAGTTCAAGCTCTGCAACGCCTACGCCCGGCCGGACTGTCGGGACTGCTGGGCCCGGCTCTACTGCTCCGGCGGCTGCGCCGCCAACGCCTACCACGCCACCGGCAGCATCCGGGGGGTGTATTCCTACGGCTGCGATTTGTTCCGCAAGCGGATGGAGTGCGCCATCATGATGGAGGTGGCCAACGCCGGCATCGAGCCGGCCCATGAGGCCTGAAATTTCATGCGCCGCGGGCCCACCACGATAACAGGCAAAAGTGAGCGGCACATGAAGTTTCGCGCATATGGGCCGTCCCGGCCCATGCGCTGAAATTCCATGCCGTGCCGTCAGAGACGGCACATGGCACTTTTGCTGTGCTTTTGCACAGCAAAAAGAATGTTGCGACGGGGGACGGGACCACGTTCCGTCCCCCGTCTCAGTGAAGCGCGGAAAGGAAGACGAGAGGACGATGGAATACAACAAGATGATCCGGGACATGCTGCCGGGGGACCAGGTGGAGGGCTATTTCGCCCTGCGCACCGCCCAGAGCCGGACCTCCAACAGCGGCAAGCCCTTTCTGGCGGCGTCGGTGGCGGACCGCTCCGGCGTGATAGACGCCAAGGCCTGGGATTACGCCGGCCCCATCTCCGCCGCCGACGAGGGGAAGGTGGTGAAGATCCGGGGGACGGTGTCGGAGTTCCGGGGGGCGCCGCAGCTCACCATTGAGCGCATCCGTCTGGCCGGGGAGAACGACGCGGTGGATCTGAGTCGCCTGGTGCCGACCGCCCCCATCGACGCGGACAAGACCATGGACCACATCCGCCGGATCGTGGAGAGCATTGAGGATCGGGACTACCGGGTCCTGTGCCAGGAGACGCTGCGGCGGAAGGGGGAGGCCCTTCGGACTATCCCCGCGGCCAAGAGCGTCCACCACGGCTTCCTGGGCGGACTGCTGATGCACACCTGGACCATGCTTCGGGCGGCGGACTTCCTCTCGGGCCTCTACAAGGACACGGTGGACCGGAGCCTGCTGCTGGCGGGGACGCTGTGCCACGATCTGGCCAAGGCGGAGGAGTTCTCCTTCTCGGAGCTGGGACTGGTGACGGAGTACTCGGTGAAGGGGCAGCTCCTGGGCCACCTGGTCATGGGAGCCGGGGACGCGGCCCGGCTGGCGGAGGAGCTGGGGATGCCGGAGGAGAAGAGCGTGCTGCTCCAACACATGCTCCTCAGCCACCACGGCCAGCCGGAGTTCGGCGCGGCGGTGGTGCCCATGTGCGCCGAGGCGGAGCTTTTGAGCCTCATCGACACCATGGACAGCCGCATGGAGATCTACCGGGAGACCTTGGAGGAGGTCCCGGAGGGGACCTTCAGCAAGCGGATCTTCGCTTTGGACAAAAAGGTTTACCACCACAGATGAGCAGCCGGGCGGTTCTGGTCTGCGGCGTGATCTGCGGGGAGGGGAGGGAGCGGGCCGCCGCCCGGGCCCTGCTGGCCCTGTCCCTCCGCCGGGAGCTGGGGATCGATCCCCTGCCCCGGATGGAGAGAGCGCCGGGGGGCAAGCCTTTCTTCCCGGACCTGCCCCAGGTCCGCTTCAGCCTCAGCCACAGCCACGGCGCGGCGGTCTGCGCCGTCCATGACCGGGAGGTGGGGGTGGACGTGGAGCTCCTGCGGCCCGCCCCCCGCCGCCTGGGGGCGGGGATGACCGACGAGGAATTTTTCCGCCTGTGGACCGCCCGGGAGGCTACGGCCAAACGGGAGGGACGGGGACTGGAGTTTCTCCTGGGCCCGGAGGGCCCGGACGGTGCCTGCCACAGGCTGGACGATCTCCTGCCCGGGTATCTTGTGGCGGTCTGCCCGGCGGAGGCGGGCGTCCCCGTCCGGGCGGCGCGGATCGCCCCGGCGGAGCTGGCGGAAGTGCAAAACGAAAGATGATAATGCAAAGAGCGCCCCATCCGTTCGGATGGGGCGCCCTTGTTTCTGATCACAGACGGGTGGACCTGACAGAAATTACTTCAGATTCTCCTCCAGCTTGGCCAGCTCGTTCAGCAGCTCCTGGGGAACCTTGCCGTCAAACTTGTTGTAGAACTCGTGGATGCCCTTGGCCTCCTCGCGCCACAGATCCTTGTCCACGCCCAGCAGGCCCTCGACGGTCTCCTTGGAGATGTCCAGACCCTCCAGGTTGATGTCCTCGGCCTTGGGCTGGTAGCCGATGGCGGTCTCCACGGCGTCGGTCTCGTTGAAGGCGCGCTTCATGATCCACTCCAGGACACGCATGTTGTCGCCGAAGCCGGGCCAAATGAAGTGGCCCTCGTCGTCGGTGCGGAACCAGTTGACGTTGAAGATCTTGGGCAGCTTGTCGGCGTCCACCTTCTTGCCCATATCCAGCCAGTGCTGCCAGTAGTCGGCCATGTGGTAGCCGCAGAAGGGCAGCATGGCCATGGGATCGCGGCGGACCACGCCCACAGCGCCGGCGGCGGCGGCGGTGGTCTCAGAGGCCATGATGGAGCCGACGAACACGCCGTGGGCCCAGTCGCGGGCCTGGTAGACCAGGGGAGCGGTCTTGGCCCGGCGGCCGCCGAAGACGATGGCGCTCAGGGGCACGCCCTTGGGATTCTCGAACTCGGGGGAGATGCAGGGGCAGTTCTTGGCGGGAGCGGTGAAGCGGCTGTTGGGGTGAGCGCCCTTCTCCGTGGAGGTCTTGCCGTTCCAGGGGTTGCCCTTCCAGTCCACAGCGTTCTCGGGAGGATTCTTGTCCAGGCCCTCCCACCAAACGGTGTTGTTGTCCAGATTGTGGGCCACGTTGGTGAAGATGGTGCCCTTCCGGGTGGAGGCCAGGGCGTTGGGGTTGGACTTCTCGTTGGTGCCGGGGGCAACGCCGAAGAAGCCGTACTCGGGGTTCATGGCCCACAGGCGGCCGTCCTCGCCCACGCGGATCCAGGCGATGTCGTCGCCCACGCACCAGACCTTCCAGCCCTTCTCACGGTAGGCGGCGGGAGGAATGAGCATGGCCAGGTTGGTCTTGCCGCAGGCGGAGGGGAAGGCGGCGGCCAGGTAGCGGACCTCGCCCTGGGGATTCTCCAGGCCCAGGATCAGCATGTGCTCGGCCATCCAGCCCTGCTTGTGGCCCAGGTAGGAGGCGATACGCAGGGCGAAGCACTTCTTGCCCAGCAGCACGTTTCCGCCGTAGCCGGAGTTGACGGACATGATGGTGTTCTCCTCGGGGAACTGGACAATGTAGCGGTTCTCCGGGTCGATGTCGGCCTTGGCGTGGAGGCCCTTGACGAAGGTCTCATCCAGCAGGGCGGCCACGTTGGCGCCCACGCGGGTCATGATGCACATGTTCAGCACCACGTAGATGGAGTCGGTCAGCTCAATGCCGTACTTGGCGAAGGGGGAGCCGACGACGCCCATGGAGTAGGGGATGACGTACATGGTGCGGCCCTTCATGGCGCCGGTGTACAGCTTGTTCAGCTTCTCGTGCATCTCCTTGGGGTCCATCCAGTTGTTGGTGGGGCCGGCGTTCTCCTTCTTCTCGCAGCAGATGAAGGTCCGGTCCTCCACGCGGGCCACGTCGTTGACGGCGGTGCGGTGGAGGTAGCAGTCGGGCAGCAGCTCCTGGTTGAGCTTCTCCAGCTCGCCGGTGGAGCAGGCCTCAGCCCGCAGCGCGTCGATCTGCTCCTGGGAGCCGTCGATCCACACGATCTGATCGGGCTGGGTCATCTTGGCCATCTCGTCAATCCAGCTGAGAACGGCCTGGTTGTTGGTCAGAGCCATAATGGGTTTCCTCCTATGTTATATAATTTCAGAAAGCCATCGTTTCCTGCCTATCATGATACTAAAATTTTGGGGCAAAAGCAAGTGCTATTGTGAAAAAACCGCCGAAGTTGGAGCGCCGGAACCGGCGATATCTGTCCCAAACTGCCTATGTGTCCGAGATATGGTTAAAAAAATATTGTATTTCCCGCTGTTTTGATGTATACTAAAGCTTACAGTACAAAGTGGGAGGTTTCAGCTATGAAGCTTACTTGGCGTTGCGTATTGAAAATCGTCGGCCTGGCTCTGGCTTTGGCCGGTCTGATCTGCCTGCTGGCCGGCTACTGGGACAAGCTCCTGGCCGGCGGCTGCGCCTGCAAGGAGGCTCTGTCCAAGAAGTGCCGGGGCGGCTGCGCGGAGTTTGACGACTACGACGATGACCTGCTCTACGAGTAACCACAGCGGCACCTGATTAAAAGGCGCGGCGCTCTGACGGCGCCGCGCCTTTCTGCTGCTCTACTTTTGATACGCGGGAGAGGTGCGAAGTCCCATGGATCTGGATACCTTGCTGAAAAAACTGTCAACAAAAGAAAAAATCGCCCTGTGCGAGGGGGCGGACTTCTGGCACACCCGGGACCTGTCGGATCAGGAGCTCCCCGCCCTGACCATGGCCGACGGCCCCCACGGTCTGCGCAAGCAGAAAAAGGCCGGCGACATGCTGGGGGTGGACCCGGCGGTTCCCGCCACCTGCTTCCCCTCCGCCGTGACCACGGCCTGCTCCTGGGACGAGGCGCTGCTCTCCGACATTGGCCGGGCCATCGGCGAGGAGGCCGTGGGAGAGGGCGTTGACCTGGTGCTGGGGCCGGGGGTGAACCTCAAGCGCGGCCCCCTGTGCGGCCGAAATTTTGAATACTTCTCCGAGGATCCGCTTCTGGCGGGGAAGCTGGGGGCCGCCTGGGTCCGGGGGCTCCAGTCCGCCGGGCCGGGGGCCTGCGTGAAGCATTTCGCCTGCAACAGCCAGGAGCACAAGCGCTTCGCCTCCGACAGCGTGTTGGATGAGCGGACCCTGCGGGAGCTCTATCTCACCGCCTTTGAGATCGTGGTCAGGGAGAGCCGCCCCGCCGCCGTGATGAGCGCCTACAACAAGATCAACGGCGTCCACTGCGCTGAGAACCGGGAGCTCCTGTCGGACATTCTCCGGGAGGAGTGGGGCTTTGACGGCGCGGTGGTCACCGACTGGGGCGGCATCTCGGACCGAATCGCCGCCTTTGGGGCGGGGTGCGACCTGATGATGCCCGGCGGCTCCGGCTATATGGCGGGGGCCTGCCGCCGGGCGGCGGAGACCGGGGCCCTGGACGGCGCCGACCTGGACCGGAGCGCCCGCCGGGTCCTGGCGCTGATGGACCGGGCGGTGAAGACCCGCCGGACCGCTCCGGCGGCGGACATGGAGGCCCACCACGCCCTGGCCCGCCGGGCGGCGGCGGAGAGCGCCGTGCTGCTGAAGAACGACGGGGACCTGCTGCCCCTGGACGAGAAGTCTCCTGTGGTGTTTATCGGCCATATGGCCGGGGACATGCGGTACCAGGGCTCCGGCAGCAGCCGCATTGATCCGTGGCGGCTGACGCAGCCCACCGACGCCTGCCCGGAGATCCCCTTCGTCCCCGGGTGCGGCGAGAACGGGGACACCTCCCAAGAGCTGCTGGACCAGGCGGTCCAGGCGGCGAGAAGAGCTTCCGCGGCAGTGGTCTTCGTCGGACTCCCGGAGCGACTCGAGTCCGAGGGGTTCGACCGGCCCCACATGGGCCTGCCGGCGGGCCACAACGCCCTGGTGGAGGCGGTGGCCGGGGCCAACCCCAACACCGCTGTGGTGCTGCTGTGCGGCAGCCCGGTGGAACTGCCCTGGGCGGACAAGGTCCGGGCCATTTTATACCTGGGCCTCCCCGGCCAGGCCGGGGGCCAGGCGGCGGCGGACCTGCTCTTCGGCCGTGCCATCCCCAGCGGGAAGCTGGCGGAGAGCTGGCCCATCCGCTATGGGGACTGCCCCAGTGCCGGTTTTTACGCGGGGAAACGGCGGGACGCCCACTACCGGGAGGGGCTCTATGTGGGGTACCGCTACTACACCAGCGCCCGCGTTCCCGTCCGCTTCCCCTTCGGCCACGGCCTGAGCTACACCACCTTCACCTACAGCGGCCTCACCATCCGGGGCCGGGAGGTTCGGTGCAGGGTGCAAAACACCGGCTCCCGGCCGGGGAAAGAGACTGTCCAGCTCTACGTGGCCCCGCCCTCCGGGCAGGGGTACCGCCCGGCCCTGGAGCTCCGGGCCTTCACAAAACTATCCCTGGAACCGGGGGAGGTCCGGGAGGTGCGGTTCACCCTGGAGGACCGGGCCTTCGCCCTGTGGGCGGAGGGCTGGCAGGTCCCCGGCGGCGCCTACCGGGTGTATGTGGGCCCCAGCAGCCAGGACCTCCCCCTCTCAGACGAGATCACCCTGCCGGGCTCCGTGCCCGCTGCCCTCACCGCCGCGCCGGATTGGTATCAGCACCCGCAGGGGACACCCTCCCACCGGGACTGGGAGGCGCTGCTGGGCAGGCCCGTGGCGGAAGAGATTCCGCCCCCGCCCCGGAAGGGGGAGTTCACCATGGAGCACACTGTCTTGGAGATGAAGGAGACCTCCCGGTTTATGGCCCTGGTATTTCGGGGGATCGAGCTGGGCGTCTCCGCCTCCTTCGGCTGGCGGCGGGACTACAGCGATCCCCGATTCCGCATGATGATGACCTCGGCGGCGGACGCGCCCCTCCGGTCCATGCGCATCAACGCCGGGATCCGGCTCCATCTGCTGGAGGCCGCCCTGGCGTTTGCCAACGGTCATGTCCTCCGGGGATTGCGGGAGCTGCTGCGGTGGAATTGAATGAAATTGAAGCAGTGGGGCCTGGGGGCCCCACTGCTTTTTTCGGAGGTCCTGCCCCGAGCAAACAAAAGGGAGACCGGCGAACACGCCGGTCTCCCTTTTGTTTGCAGAACAGAAGCTCAGGGGATGGCCTTCAGCCGCTCCGCCGTCTCCCGGAGCCGGTCCAGAAGGGCCTGGGGCAGGGGCTGCCGCTCCAGCTCCGGTCCATTGGGGGCCAGGCGGTTCAGCGCGCCGAAGAAGATCCCGTCCAGATAGGTGGAGGAGCAGTGCCACTGTCCCCGGAGGCACCCCAGCAGGCTCAGGGCCCCGGAGGACAGGGCCGGGGCCACATAGGGCTTGAAGCCCATCGCCCGCATCTCCAGATTGGCGTGGGCGGTCAGGTCCGTCAGCTCCCGGGAGAGGGCGCCGTCGTACCGGGAGATGGAGTTTGCCGCCACCAAATCCTCCCCGTGGGGGCCGAAGGTCCGGCCGTCCTCTAGGAAGTCGGCAAAGCGGGGCTCCCGTTTGGCGTAGTAGGCTGCCCGGGCGTTCATGACCCCCAGGCCGAAGCCCCGGACCTGGTGGGGAAAGAGACCCTGGAAGTCCAGCGTCCCGGCCTCGCTCCGGTTGCTCTCCAGCAGCACCGCCCGGCACAGGGGGTCCACCGGGTCGCTGACCACGCAGAACAGGCCCTGGAACCCGGCCTCCCGGGCCAGGCGGCCGTAGTGGGCAGCCAGGGGGCGGTTGGCCTGGTACTGGGCCATGCGCACATCCCCGGCCTTCACCGCCGTGTCCGGCACGAACCGGGAGGCGCAGAAGAGGAACACGTCGCAGTCGAAGATGCGGGCCGGGTCCACCTCCTCCACCGGCGGCAGGGCGTCGTACTGTCCGGGGAAGCCGATCTGGTTCAGCTCAAACTCCCACCGCCGGGCCACCCCCTCCCGAACGTCGCACACCCCGATGGCGGAGAGGACGTCCCCGCCTATGAGGCGCAGGCCGATGGCCAGGGTGCTGCCCACATCCCCCAGAGCCAGCAGGTGGACACGGACCTTCTCACGGGGCGGACCAACGGGAAAGCCGGGGTCGAGCAGCGCCTCCCACCGGGGGTGGTCCAGGTTGACGGCCCGGACCCGGCCCGCCGCCACGGCGGCGGCGAGCTCCGGCGGGAGGGCATTGGGCCCGCGGCCCAGGGTGGTCAGCGCCTCCACCCCCTCCCGGGCCGTCAGCAGATCCGGGTGGGGCACGGCGAAGGTCTCCCGGCCCGCCAGGGGCGGGCGGCGGAAGCACCACAGGACCTCCCCCTCTCCGGGCAGGGTCGCAAGCGGTTCATAGGGCAGGGCCTCCTCCGAGGCCAGCGTGTGTCCTTGGTAACGAAAGTAGTTCATCGCTTTATTCTCCGATCACGATCCGGACGCTGGCCTTCAGCCGGCCCAGCATCTCGATGTCATTTTCCAGGTAGGTGGAGGCGGCCCGGCTCAGGTCGTAGCCCATACAGCTGCCCTTGTCCGGGCACAGAGGCAGGATCACCGCCTCCCCCAGGCGGCTGAGGGTCAGGTTCCGGGCGTAGAGGGTCCGGTACTCCGTCTCCAGGGCCAGCAGGATGTCCCGGGCGTTCTCCAGGCAGCACAGGCTGAGCCGGTAGGTGGACCCGTCGGCGCAGTCCTCGGAGAAGTCCGGGGCGGCGTAGGGAAACACCCGGTTTACCGCCGGCTGGAGCCCGGAGGTGACGGACCAGGGGCGGCGGACGGTGTCGCCGCCGATGAAGGGGTACAGGGTGGACTCCACGAACCGCATCCGCAGGTTGGGCAGGTAGTAAATGCTGTCCACCGGAATGCCCATCTCCTCCATCAGGTCCCGGCCCATGCCGGTGAGGTAGCCCACCAGCACCTGGCGGATGGGGGTGCCGGTCTCCCGGAAGAGGGGGGCCAGGCGGCGGATGCGCTTGCCGTCGTGGAGCATGTCGTCCACCAGGATCACCGGCCGGTCGAAGGCGTGGATGGTCCGCACCTGGTCCGGCAGGGGGGAGTAGTTGGGGTAGGCCTCGATGGAGTAGGAGGACAGGTCCGGGAGATAGACCTTGTCGGTGTGGAGGGTCTTGGTGACGGTGTTGGGCACCGCCACGCCCCGGAGGATCTTGCCGAAGGGCACGCAGATGCACTCCCCCAGGGTCCTGGGGACCGTGGGGACCGCGGGCACGCCGTTGCAGGCGGTGATCCGCTGGACCAGCCGCTGGTGGACCACCCCGGCGGACATGGATAGCACCAGGCAGCCGGGGTAAAGCCCCGTCAGAGCCCGCTGGAGCCGCCGGTGGGCCTCCGTCATGGCGGCGGCCACCCGCGGATTGGTGGAGAAGGGGGCCTTAATGGTGGTGTCGATGTTGTGGGTCAACACGATGGGGCGGCTCATATCCACCGCCAGCAGCTCCCGGGCCTCCCCCGCTGCCCGGACGGGGAGAAAGCCCTGGAGCCTCAGAACCTCCCGGGCATAGGCCGGGACCTCGCTCTCCACCGGGCAGAACATGGCGTAGGTGTACTCCTGGCGCAGGGCCAGGGTCAGCACCTCCGTCAGCAGGAGCTGGGCCAGCTCCTGCTGGCCGTGGCCCCGGGGCACAAAGATGCCGCTGATGACCAGGGCCCGGCCGCCGCTGTGGCTGCGGACCACGCCGGTGAGGGCGGTGCTGCCCAGGCGGGCGTAGAGCTGGTGGGAGTCCAGGCAGCGGAAGGCGGCGAAGCCCAGGGGTGCGTCCGTATCTCCCCGGCGGAGCAGCATCAGGTGGTCTCCGGTCCGCCGCAGCTCCCGGCACAGGGCGCCCGCCTCCGGATGGCGCTCCAGCACTGTGGCGCGCAGCTCCTCCTCCACCGCCGGCTGCAGCTCCAGGCAGCGGACGAATACAAGATCCTCCGTGCGGAGCACCGGCTTGTCCTGGGGCTCCCGGAGGTACAGGCCGCCCAGGTAGATGAACTCCTGGGCCACCGGGTCCACCATGTTGGAGATGTCCCGGCCCTGGTCGATGGCCTCCCGGATGCGGGTGGAGCTGATCTCCTCCAGGTGGGCGGGCAGAGCCAGCTCCGTCACATGGCCGGTGATGCAGCTGTAGTCCGGCTTCGGTCCCCGCTGGGCGTTGCGGCGGAAGAGGATGTGGTCAAAGGAGTGGATGGAGTTCTCCCGGGGGTCCTGGCGGTAGGAGGAGGCCCCGGCCACCACATCGCTGCCCGCCACGATGGCCACCTGCCGGCCGGGGAAGGCCCGGCGCAGATCGGAAAGGTTGGCGGGGTTGGCGATGTTTACCGGGAAATCCTCGGGAAAGATGTGGACGTGGAACTCGTCGGCCACGGATAGGCGGGCGATGCGGCGGCGGACCCGGTGGGGCTGGGTCTTTTTCGACCAGGAGAACTCGTCAATGGCCAGCATCACCTCGTAGCCCAGGTCCCGGATGGCCCGGACGATGCCCTTGTGGGAGAGGGTGAAGGGGTCGAAGGTGCCGGGGAAGAAGGCCACAGGCCGGGGCTGGTCAAAGCGGAAGCCCCCGTGGAGGATCTCCTGCTCGGTGACGAAGCGATACAGCCGCCCCAGCATGTCGGCCCGGTAGTAGAAGGTCAGCTCGTCCCCCGGCTCCTCGCCGGTGAGCGCCAGGATCTTCTTCAATGTCAGCAGGAAGGCCCGGCGCTTCTCATGGCGGCCCAGGGTGGCGGAGGAGAACACCCGCCGCCCCAGAACGAACATGGCCTCCTGGCGCACCTCCTCCCGGAAGCCCGCCAGGCCCTTGAGCAGCATCCCCAGCAGCCGCTCCCGGCGGCGGCGGTAGACGGCGTCGTCCTCCGGGAAGCGGGAGCGGTAGGTGTCGTAGGACTCGTACATGACCCCCACCGTGTCCAGCACCGCCGAGACCACGCTGCCGTTGGCGGAGCACAAATACTCCCACAGGTTCTCCAGGATCTCCTCCAGCTGCGCCGGAGGCAGCCACAGGCAGAACCGGCCCAGATATCCGGGGATATACTTGGAGAACTCCTGCTGTCCGATCTCCAGGCCCCGGCTGAGCTCCACCGCCACCTCGTTGCACTCCTCGGGGGTGAGGAGGGGGGCGATGGCCAGCAGAGCGGCTCCCGCCCGGTGGCGGACCGTCACCTGGTCGCTGACTTTGATGAGGTTGGAGAAGTGTGTGGCCAGGTGGAGCCGGTGGGTCCGCTCCCCCCGGGAGAAGTCCCCCAGCAGCCGGATGTTCACCACCTTCACGATCCAGGGGGTGGCGGTCTTCAGGTTGTCCAGGAAAATTTCCGATACCGTGTCCTCATCCAGGGCCAGGGGCGCTTCCTCCTCCCCGGCGGACACGTCCCGGACCGCGACGTCCCGCAGCAGCGCCAGGGTGCGGCTGTCCCCGCAGCGCAGGCCGCGCAGGGTGTTGAGGATCACATCGTGGGCGGAGAGGCACCGGCGCAGCCGGTCCAGCAGCAGCGCCGCCGCAACCCGCACCTCCAGATCCTCCCGCTTCGAGAGGGTCACGGCGAAGTCCAGCAGCTCATAGCGGTCTCGCTCCTGACACAGCTCCAGGGGCATGGCGGCGGCGGTCTCCAGCAGGCGGAAGGCCGCGGCGGCGTCCAGCCGCTCCGGCCGCCGGTAGTAGCGCAGGAGCTCCGCCAGGAACAGCTCCCGGCGCTCCGGTTCGCACTGGTCCAGCAGGGCGTTGACCACAAATTTCAGGGTAAAGCCGATCCACCGCCGGTGCTGGCTCATGAGCTTCCGGTCGGGGAAGACGATCCGCTCCAGGTACAGCCGCCACTGGTCCAGGTCTGTGACGGCCCGGCTGTCCGGCACGTAGTCGGCGGGCTTCTCCTTGACGTACCCCGCGTGGAAGCGGGCAATGATCCCCCCCATGAGGGCGGCGGCCTGGCGGCGGATGTCGCCCTCACGGTGCATCAGCAGCTCGTAGAGGAAGGCCAGGGTCTGGACCTTCTGGGGGATGCTGAGATAGACGGAGTAGGACTCGAACACGCCCAGATAGGCCCGCAGCCGCTTCCAGTCCGTCCCGCCTCTGGCCTGCTCCAGCAGGCCGGCGAAGCTACGCTGGCCGGTGAGCCGGCGCATCAGGGCAATGTTGTGTTCCGCCCCCAGAAGCTTCAGTCGCGCCACCGCCTCCTCCGGGTCCAGCAGCGCCACATCCTTCCGCTTGGCGGGGGCCGGGCGGCGGTCCAGCAGCTCCACATCCACCCCACGGTCCACCATGTAGCTTTCAAAGTCCCGCAGCTTGGCGTAGACGAAGGCGTACCGCCGGCGCTTTTCCTCGTTGACATTGTCCAGCTTGGCCAATATCACGTCGAAGGCCTCCGCCAGAGTGGAGATCCTGGTGATCTCCCGGCCGTCCGGCCCCCGGTCCTGCTTGACCCGGAAGTCGGCGTAGATCAGGGCCAGGGACTCCGCCGACAGGTAGTCCAGCTCCAGGTCCCACACGGAGTGGTTGGCGGCCACATAGCCGATGTCCTGGATGTGCCGCCGGGTGAACCACTGGTCGGTGTAGTAGTAGTGGAGATAGGGCACCCGCTCCCCGGGGCGGCAGCCGAACTTGCCGATGTCGTGGCCCGCCGCGCTGCCGGAAACCAGGGCCAGGTCCATGGGCACACCGGCCCGCTTCAGATCCCTGGCCACGCTGACGGCCACGTGGTGGACCCCGGCGATGTGCTCCAGGGTGCGGAAGGGGGTGGCCTCCAGCCCCAGGCGCATCATCTCATAGACGTACTCCCGGCGGAAGCAGCGCAGGAAGGCGCGGTAGCTGTCCCGGTGGGGGCTGTCGGAGAGCTCCTCTTCCGACAGCGTCTCCAGCTGCCACAGGGGGTCCGGCGGCAGCAGCTCCCGCTCCGCGTCCAGCAGCACCTGGAGCAGAACCAGGAAAAACACCGCCCCCGCCCCGTGGCGCCGCCGCCGGGGCTCAAAGTCCTCCTCCGGGAACATGGTCTTTCTGGCGAAGTCGTAGGTAAAGGCCAGCCACCCCTCCTCCGGGGCGGGGGAGAGGCGCGCAAGATCCTCCCGGCACAGGGCCAGCACGTCGGCGCAGGACAGGCGGCTGCCGTCATAGAGGGGGACGAAGCGCTGGATATAGTTCTGCCGCTCCACAAGCTCCGCCACCACCTCCCGGTGCTCCCCCAGATAGCGGGCGTTCTGCTGGCTTGTCAGCTTCCGCAGAAGGCTGGTGTTCATCTGCCGCACACGCTTTTTGTTCATGGCCGCTCCCCCCACTCCGGCGGCAGGCGTCTCCCTCCGCCGATACATTTTTACTCTATTATGCACCATCTTTTTCCGGGACGCAAGGCACAAAATCACGCAGGCATCGGCGGCGGGGCCGCCGGCGCATATCCCCCGGGAAACTAAGGGCTGAACCTTTTGTAAAACCGGAAATTTTACATCTCCTCCCATTTTACATATATTTAACACGTCCGCTGTTTCTGATTTTACCGGCCCTTATTATGCTGGTATCGTTCCAAAGGTCAAGAAAACAACAACATCTCAGAAAGGACATTTCAAATGAAAAAGTTTCTTGCGCTCGTGATGGCCGCCGTGATGATGACGGCCCTGCTGGCCGGCTGTGCCGGCGGCGGCAACAACGCCGGCGACGCCGCCAACAACACCACCGGCAATACCACCAACAACACGACTCAGAATGATACCGGCAGCGCCGATGACACCACCGGCGGCGAGACTGCGGCCATCAGCGGCACCGTGAACACCGACGGCTCCACCTCTATGGCCGACGTGATGGCGGCTTTCCAGGAGTCCTTCGGTGACATCCAGCCCGACGTGACCGTGAACTACTCCGGCACCGGCTCCGGCTCCGGCATCACCAACGTCCTGGCCGGCACCGTGGACATCGGCCTGTCCTCCCGCGCTCTGACCGACGAGGAGAAGGCTGAGGGCGCCGTGGAGAACATCGTGGCCCTGGACGGCGTGGCCATCGTGGTCCACCCTGAGAACACCGTCACCGACCTGACCATTGAGCAGATTGCCCAGATCTACACCGGCGAGATCACCAACTGGTCCGAGCTGGGCGGCGCCGACGCCCCCATCGCCGTCATCGGCCGTGATGCCGCCTCCGGCACCCGCGGCGCCTTTGAGGAGATCGTGGGTGTTGAAGATGCCTGTGTGTACACCAACGAGTACGAGTCCACCGGCGAGGTGATCGGCTCCGTGGCCGGCAACCCCAACGCCATCGGCTACGCCTCCCTGTCCGCCGTGGACGACACCGTGGTGGCCGTGCAGGTCAACGGTGTGGCTCCCTCCGAGGCCACTGTGGCTGACGGTACTTACGAGATCCAGCGCCCCTTCGTCATGGTCACCGTGGAGGGCACCGAGCTCTCCGAGGCTGCCCAGGCCTTCCTGGATTGGGCCATGAGCGCCGACGCCGCCGATGAGGTCGAGGCCGCTGGCTGCGTGTCCCCCAACGCCTAAGCTGAATTCCACAACCGCCATGAACCAGAACAAGCCCCGCCCTTATGTGGGGCTTGTTCTGGTCTGGCATGTCATGCCTCTGCTGGGAAGAACCGCGAAGCCTGATTCGCGCTCCCTCTCAGCAGAGGCGTCCAAGAAAGGGAAAGTTGGTATTCTATGAACGAGCAATCTCTGTACAGCTCCTCTGCGGTGCCCAAGCAGAAGAGTGCCCGGCGGATGGGAAAGGCCGGAGGCCGGCGCCCGCTGGAGTCGGTGATGCAGATGATCTTCTTCATCTGCGGCTTCATCGCCATCGCCTTCGTGCTGGTCATCACCATCTACCTGATCATCTCCGGCCTCCCCGCCATCCGGGAGATCGGCCTGGTAAACTTCCTCTTCGGAGAGGAGTGGGCCTCCACGGCGGAGGAGCCCAAGTTCGGCATCCTGCCCATGATCCTCACCTCCGTCTACGG